>Ga0307509_10000977_pt1 | contig 48971 bp, 44 predicted proteins | sample 10_EM_MG_FD_202245 | JGI IMG/M metagenome (GOLD analysis project Ga0307509, IMG submission 202245) | Populus trichocarpa ectomycorrhiza microbial communities from riparian zone in the Pacific Northwest, United States - 10_EM | ecosystem: Host-associated > Plants > Roots > Unclassified | place... | reverse complement strand
GGCCGACACCGGCAACCACTACCGCAGCGGCATCGAGCTCTACTTCGACAAGGTGAACAAGGCGGGCGGCGTGAACGGCCGCAAGCTGCAGTTGGTCGCGCTCGACGATGCCTACGACCCGAAGCGCACCGCCGAGAACACGCACACGCTGATCGAGCAGAACAAGGTCTTCGCGCTGATCGGCTACACCGCGACCGCGAACCTGATCGCGGCGATGCCGATCGCCGAGGCCGCGAAGGTGCCGATGTTCGCGCCGCTGGTCGGCACCACGTCGTTCCGCCAGAAGCACAACCACTACCTGTTCCATGTGCGCGCGAGCTACCAGAACGAGCTCTCGCGCATCGTGCAGCAGCTCGCGGTGATCGGCAGCGACAAGGTCGCGGTCGTCTACCAGGACAGCGCGTTCGGCAAGTCCAACCTCGACACGCTCTTGCCGCTGCTGCAGGCGCAGAAGCTGACGGTCGCGACGACTGTGCCGATGGCGATCAGCGCCACCAGCGCGACCGACATCGCCGCGCAGATCACGCAGGCCAACGCGGGCGCGGTCATCATGATCATGGCCGGCAAGATGTCGGAGGTGCTGATCCGCGACCTGAAAGCGGCCGGCATCGGCTCGACGATCTACACGATCTCGGTCGGCGTGGTCGACGCGAAGGGCGCTGCGACGCGGCTGAACGGCGCGCTGCGCGGCGTCGTGACCGCGAGCATCGTGCCCTCGCCGAAGCTCGAGCGCTACGCGATCGTCAAGGAGTACCGCCAGGCGATCGCCGCATCGGACGCGAAGATCGACAACTACACCGCGCTCGAAGGCTTCATCGCGGCCAAGGTCTTCACCGAAGGCCTGCGCCGCGCCGGCCGCGCGCCGACGCGCGAAGGCTTCATCGCGGCGATCGAAGGGCTCGGCAAGTACGACCTCGGCGAGTTCCGCGTCGAATACGGGCCGGCCAACCACAACGGCTCGAGCTTCGTCGAGCTCGAGATGTACAACGGTGAAGGCAACCTGATTCGGTGAACGCCACGGCGCCTCTGCAGCTCATCGTCAATGGCCGCGCCGAGTTGCTGGCCGTGCCGCACGATGCGCCGCTCTTGAACATCCTGCGCAACGATCTCGGGCTCAACGGCCCGAAGTACGGCTGCGGCTTCGGCGAGTGCGGCGCGTGCACGGTGCTGGTCGACGGCATCGAGGCGCGCGCCTGCGTGATCCCGGTCGGCGGCATCAAGGGCCGCCACATCACGACGCTCGAAGGGCTGGGCACGCTGGCCGCGCCGCACCCGGTGCAGCAGGCCTTCATCGAGTGCCAGGCGGCGCAGTGCGGCTACTGCCTGAACGGCATGATCGTCAGCACGGTGGCGCTGCTGAAGCGCTGGCCGCAGCCCACCGAATCGCAGGCGCGCGCCGCGCTCGAGCACAACCTGTGCCGCTGCGGCGCGCACCTCGAGATCCTGCGGGCGGTGCAGCGGGCGGCCGAGCTGACGGCAGCAGCCTCGGGTTCGGCATGACACGCCGCGGCGCGCTGCGCCTGTCGCGCGCCGAGCTACGCAGCGCCGTCGGCGTGCTGCTGATCTCGCGCGAGCCTGCGCCCGCCACGCCAGCGGCGGCGGGCCAGCCGGCCACGGTGGCCGCGAACCCGGCCGAGGGCGCCGAGCCGCTGATCGCGGTGTGGGACGACGGCAGCGTCACCGCGCTGCACGGTCACGTCGACCTCGGCACCGGGATACGCACGGCGCTCGCGCAGATCGTCGCCGAAGAGCTCGAGGTCGCGGTCGACGACGTCTGCGTGGCGCTCGGCGACACCGCGCGCGCGCCGAACCAGGGCGCGACGATTGCGAGCGCGTCGATCCAGATCCATGGCGAGCCGCTGCGGCGCGCCGCGGCGCAGGCGCGCGCCTGGCTCGCGGCGAACGGCGGCGTGGCGGCGCTGCAGGGCCGCCACATCGCGCTGCCGCTCGATCCGCAGACGCCGACCAAAGCGCCCGAGTCCTACCGCATCGTCGGCAGCTCGACGCCGCGCGTCGACATCCCGGCCAAGGCCACCGGCGCGACGGTGTTCGTGCACGACCAGCGCGTGCCCGGCATGCTGCACGGCCGCGTCGTGCGCCCGCCGTATGCGGGCGTGGACGCGGGCGACTTCGTCGGCAACACGCTCGAGTCGGTCGACGAGAGTTCGATCGCCCACATCGCAGGGATTCGCGCGGTCGTCGTGATCCGCGACTTCGTCGGCATCGTCGCCGAGCGCGAGGAACAGGCCGAGCGCGCGATGCGCGAGTTGAAGGTCACATGGAAACCCTGGCCCGGCATGCCGCCGCTGGCCGACCTGAGCCAGGCCTTGCGCAACAACCCGGCGACGCGGCGTGTGCTCGTCGATCAGGGTGATGTCGACGGCGCGATCGCTAGCGCCGCGCAAGCGATGCAGCGCGAGTACGTGTGGCCGTACCAGCTGCACGCGTCGATCGGCCCGTCGTGTGCGCTCGCCGACTGGCACGCCGACCAAATGACCGTGTGGACCGGCTCGCAGAACCCGCACGTGCTGCGCGCCGACCTGGCCACGCTGACCGGCCTGCCCGATGTCGCGATCGACGTGATCCGCATGGAGGCCTCGGGCTGCTACGGCCGCAACTGCGCCGACGACGTGGCGGCTGACGCGGCGCTGCTGTCGCGTGCGGTCGGCGCGCCGGTGCGCGTGCAGCTGACGCGCGAGCAGGAGCACCTGTGGGAGCCGAAGGGCGCGGCGCAGCTGATGCAAGTCGGCGGCGGGCTCGACGCGCAAGGCGGCATCGCGGCCTACGACTTCCAGACCTCGTACCCGAGCAACGGCGCGCCCACGCTCGCGCTGCTGCTCACCGGCACGATCGCGCCCGATGCGAGCGCGTACGAGATGGGCGACCGCACCGCGGTCCCGCCTTACGCTGTTGACAATCTGCGCGTCGTCGCGAACGACATGCCGCCCATCCTGCGCGCGTCGTGGTTGCGCGGCGTTTCGGCGCTGCCGAACTCGTTCGCGCACGAGTCGTATGTGGACGAGCTCGCGACCGCGGCCGGCGTCGACCCGGTCGCGTTCAGGCTGCGGCATCTGACGGATCAGCGCGCGGCCGAACTCGTCGCGGCCACGGCCGCACGCGCGGGCTGGCGCGCGCACACGCAGCCGCAGCAGCATTCACAAGGCGACGTGCTGAAGGGACAGGGCTTCGCGTACGCGCGCTATGTGCACAGCAAGTTTCCCGGCTTCGGCGCGGCCTGGGCCGCGTGGGTCGCCGATGTCGAAGTGAACGCCAAGACCGGCGACGTGCATGTGAGCCGCGTCGTCGTCGGCCACGATGCGGGGCTGATGATCAACCCGGCCGGCGTGCAGCACCAGGTGCACGGCAACGTGTTGCAGACGACGAGCCGCGCGCTGAAGGAATCGCTGCCGTTAGCCGCGGGCACGCAGGTGCCGGCGGCGCGCGAGTGGGGCAGCTACCCGATCCTGAACTTCCGCGAGGTGCCGGTCGTCGAGGTGATGCTGATGCCGCGGCCGGGCGAGCCGCCGCTGGGTGCGGGCGAGTCGTCATCGGTGCCGGGCACCGCGGCGATCGCGAACGCGATCTTCGACGCGACCGGCGTGCGCTTTCGCGCGCCGCCGTTCACGCCGGAGGTCGTGCGCGCGGCGTTGAACCCCTTGCCGCCGCCGACGCCGGAATCAAGCTCGGCGTCGTCATCGCCGCCTCGTGAACCCGCGCCGCTGCGCCAGCTGCCGAGCGATGCGCCGTGGCCGCGGCGACGCGGCCTGTGGGCACGCGCTGCCGCACTTGCCGCCGGCGTGATCGGCGTTGGTGCGGCGCTGCTCGGCTGGCGCGCCGTGATCGCGCCGATCGCCGCGGGCAGCGCGAATGTCTACACCGCCGAGGTCATCGAGAAGGGGCGCGTGCTCGCCGCGGCCGGCGACTGCATCGTCTGCCACACCGCGCCCGGCGGTGTGCCGAACGCCGGCGGCCGCGCGATGCCGACACCATTCGGCACGGTGTACAGCACCAACCTCACGCCCGACATGAACACCGGCATCGGCGCCTGGTCGTTCAGCGCGTTCCAGCGCGCGATGCGCGAAGGCGTGTCGCGTGACGGCCAGCACCTCTACCCCGCGTTCCCGTACACCGCGTTCACGCAGACGACCGACGCGGACCTGACCGCGCTGTACGCCTACTTGATGTCGCAGCCCGCGGTCGCGTCTGCCGTGCCACCGACGACGCTCGCGTTCCCGCTGAACATGCGCCCGCTGATGGCGGTGTGGAACGCGATGTTCCTCGCGCCGGGGCCGACGCCGCCGGTCGCGACGCAGTCCGCGCAGTGGAACCGCGGCGCCTACCTCGTGAACGGCCTCGGCCATTGCGGCGCCTGTCACACCGAGCGCAACGCGCTGGGTGCGGAACAGGGCGGCAGCGCCTACCTCGGCGGCGCGATCGTCGACGGCTGGGAAGCGCCCGCGCTGACTGCGCTGAGCCGCGCACCGATCCCGTGGAGCGAGGCCGAGCTCTTCAACTACCTGCGCCACGGCCACAGCGCGCAGCACGGCAGCGCCAGCGGCCCGATGGCGCCGGTGGTGCAGCAGCTCGCGCAACTGCCCGAGGCCGATGTGCGTGCGATGGCGGTCTACCTCGCGTCGTTCAACAGCACCGGCGCGCCGGTGGCGCACACCGCGCCGACCGCGCCGCTGAACGACCCCGCACACCGCCTGTTCACGACCGCCTGCGGTGCCTGTCACCACGACGGCAGCGGCCCACTGCTGCTCGGCCAGAACATCGCGCTCGCGCTGAACACCAACCTGCACAGCGATCGGCCCGACAACCTGCTGCGCGTGATCCTCGAAGGCGTGCGCGAACCGGCGTCACCGGAGCTCGGCTTCATGCCGGCGTATCGCGATGCCTTCGACGATGCGCAGGTCGCCCAGCTCGCCGCGTACTTGCGCCAACGCTTTGCACCGGACCGGCCGGCGTGGCCGGACCTGGAGGAGGCCAGCGCGCGGGTGCGCGCGTCGCCGTCGTCGCACTGACGGCACGGTATCCCTGCCTCGCGAAGGGGTCGCTGCGCTGCCGGCTTCAGGCTACCGCGGCAGAATGACCGGCTCATCTTCGGAGGCCGATCACCATGCCCAGCACCCCATCGGACAAAGCCGCGCGCTTCGCACAACTGCACCGCGGCCCCGCCGCCTTCGTGATGGTCAACGCGTGGGATGCGGGCACCGCGCAGATCCTCGCGCAGCTCGGCTTCGAGGCGCTCGCGACCTCGAGCGCGGCGTGCGCGCAGTCGCTCGGCCGGCGCGATGGCGAGATCACGCGCGACGAGGCGCTGGCGCATGCGCGCGCGATCGTGCTCGCGACCGATCTGCCGGTCTCGGCCGATCTCGAGAACGGCTTCGGTCACGCACCAGCCGATGCGGCGCTGACGATCCAGCTGGCCGGCGAGGCGGGGCTGGTCGGTGGCTCGATCGAGGATGCGACCGGCGACGCGGCCCGTCCGATCTACGACTTCAACGAAGCGGTCGAGCGCGTGGCCGCGGCGGTCGAGGCGGCGCGAGCGCTGCCGTTCCGGTTCACGCTGACGGCACGCGCCGAGAACTTCATTCGTGGCCGGCCCGACCTCGACGACACGATCCGCCGCCTGCAGGCCTTCGAGAAGGCCGGCGCCGACGTGTTGTTCGCGCCCGCGCTGCCGAGCTTGGAGGCAGTGCGCACGGTGTGTGCCGCGGTGACGAAGCCGGTCAGCTTCATGGCCGGCATCAAGGGCAAGTCATTCAACGTGGCTGAGCTTCAGGCCGCCGGCGTGCGCCGCGTCAGCACCGCGACCTCGCTGTACCGCGCCGCGATGGCGGGGCTGCGCGATGCCGCGCGCGAGCTGCGCGAAACCGGGACCTTCGACTATCTGAACCGGGTCTGAGCGGGCGGCTGCTTCAGCGCGATGTGGCTGCGGCGTCGAAGCCGTCCTTCAAGGCCGCGCGCAGGTGCGCCACCAGAGCCTGCACCGGTTTCGGCGTGCGCGCGCTCCACGGGCGGATCGCGTAGATCGCGTCGCCGAAGAAGCCGATCGGCCGCCACTGCGGCAACACCTCTTTGAGCCGCCCGGCGCGCAGCGCGGAGGCGGCGCTGAAGTCGGGCAGCAGCGCCAGGCCCAGTCCGGCGAGCGCGGCCTCGCGCACCAGCTCGCTGTTGTTGGCCCGGAACGGCCCCTGCACGCCGACACTGATGCGCTCGGGCTCGGCGCCCTTGCCGCGCTCCAGCTTCCAGACCGCCGGGCCGGGGCGCAGGTAGGTGATGCAGGCGTGCGCCGACAGGTCCTCCGGCGCCTTCGGTACACCGCGCTGGCGCAGGTAGGCATTGCTCGCGACGAGCAGTGAGCGCGAGTCGCAGAGCTTCCAGGCGACGTGGTTGTCCGGCGGGTTGCTGGTGTGGCGGATCGCGAGGTCGAAGCCCTCGTGCGCCAGCGTCACGAGCCGGTCCGACACGTCGAGCTCGACGCGGATGCTCGGGTTCGCGAGCAGAAAGCTCTCGATGTGCGGCGCGATGTGCTGGCGGCCGAGCGCGACCGATGCTGTGACGCGCACCAGGCCGCTCGGCTGCGCGGCGAGATCGCGTGCCTCGACCACGCTGCGCGTGATCTGCGCGAAGGCCTCGGCGGTTTGGTCGACCAGCTGCTGGCCGGCATCGGTGAGCCGCACCGAGCGTGTCGTGCGCTGCACCAGCGTCTGACCGACGCTGCGTTCGAGCTCGGTGATGCGCTGGCTCACCGCGGACTTCGACAGCCCGAGGCGCTGCGCCACCTGCGTGAATGTGCCGAGCTGCGCGAGCAGCGTCAGGCTGTGCACCTGCGGCCAGATCAGGTCGAGTCGTTGTTCAGGTCGGAGCATGCCGAATTGTTCAGCTCATCGAACAGTCAAGTCAATGGGCTTTGATTGCCCGGATCGGCGCGCAAACCTAGACTCGCCATCTGTACCGTCAGCAGACGCAGCTTCACAGGAGACACACCATGGGCGCACCCGAAGCCTTCACCGCCACCACCGAGGTGGGCCACTTCATCAACGGCCGCGCGGTCGCCAGCACCAGCGGCCGCCGCCAGCCGGTCTGGAACCCGTCGACCGGCACGGTCGCGCGCCAAGTCGCGCTGGGCTCGGTCGACGAGGTGAACGCCGCGGTCGCCGCCGCGAAGGCCGCGTTCCCGGCCTGGGCCGACACGCCGCCGATCCGGCGCGCGCGCATCATGAACAACTTTCTAGGCCTGCTGAACCAGCACCGCGACACGCTCGCCGCGATGATCACCGCCGAGCACGGCAAGGTCTTCACCGATGCGCAGGGCGAGGTCACGCGCGGCATCGACATCGTCGAGTTCGCGTGCGGCGTGCCGCAGCTGCTGAAGGGCGACTTCACCGATCAGGTGTCAACCGGCATCGACAACTGGACGCTGCGCCAGCCGCTCGGCGTCGTCGCCGGCATCACGCCGTTCAACTTCCCGTGCATGGTGCCGATGTGGATGTTCCCGGTCGCGATCGCCTGCGGCAACGCGTTCATCCTGAAGCCGAGCGAGCGTGACCCGAGCCCCAGCCTGTTCATGGCCGAGCTGCTGAAGCAGGCCGGTCTGCCGGACGGCATCTTCAGCGTCGTGCAAGGCGACAAGGTCGTCGTCGACGCGCTGCTGACGCACCCGGACGTGAAGGCGCTGAGCTTCGTCGGCTCGACGCCGATCGCGCAATACATCTACGAGACCGGCGCGCACCATGGCAAGCGCGTGCAGGCGCTGGGCGGTGCGAAGAACCACATGGTCGTGATGCCCGACGCCGACATCGAGCAGGCGGTCGACGCGCTGATCGGCGCGGCCTACGGCTCGGCCGGCGAGCGCTGCATGGCGATCAGCGTCGCGGTGCTGGTCGGCGACGTGGCCGACAAGATCGTGCCCAAGCTCGCCGAGCGCGCGAAGACGCTGAAGGTCAAGAACGGCATGGAGCTCGACGCCGAGATGGGGCCCATCGTCACGAAGCAGGCGCTGGAGCGCATCGAGGGCTACATCGGTGTCGGCATCGAAGAGGGCGCGAAGCTCGTCGTCGATGGCCGCGGCCTGAAGGTGCCCGGCCACGCCGAGGGCTTCTTCACCGGCGGCACGCTGTTCGACCACGTCACGCCGCAGATGCGCATCTACAAGGAAGAGATCTTCGGCCCGGTGCTGTCATGCGTGCGTGCGCACGACCTGAAAGAGGCGGTCGACCTGATCAACGACCACGAGTTCGGCAACGGCGTGGCCTGCTTCACCAGCGACGGCAATGTGGCACGCGAGTTCTCGCGCCGCGTGCAGGTCGGCATGGTCGGCATCAACGTGCCGATTCCGGTGCCGATGGCGTGGCATGGCTTCGGCGGCTGGAAGCGCAGTCTGTTCGGCGACATGCATGCGTACGGCGAAGAAGGCGTGCGCTTCTATACGAAGCAAAAGAGCGTGATGCAGCGTTGGCCCGCGAGCATTGCGAAGGGTGCCGAGTTCGTGATGCCCACCGCCAAGTGATCTGGCGCTGATCAATGCGCAGCCTGTTCCACCTCGCCATCAACGTCCGCGACCTCGACGAGGCGCGGCGCTTCTATGGCGGCGTGCTCGGCTGCGCCGAAGGCCGCAGCACCGACACCTGGGTCGACTTCGACTTCTTCGGCCACCAGTTGTCGCTGCACCTCGGGCCGCTGCTGCAGACGCAGCGCACCGGCCGCGTCGGCGACCAGCTGGTGCCGATGCCGCACTTCGGGCTGGTGCTGGCGCTGGCCGATTGGCAGCCACTCGCGCAGCGTCTGGAGGCCGCCGGCACCGCGTTCGTGCTGAAGCCGCAGCTGCGCTTCGAAGGCCAGCCCGGCGAGCAGTGGACGATGTTCTTCGAGGACCCGAGCGGCAACCCGCTCGAGGTCAAGGGCTTCCGCTCGCTCGAGGCGGTGTACGCGGGCTAGGAGCCTGGGCGACAGAGGAATAGGCCCGCGCCGAGGCGAGTCGCGGCGCCAGACGAGGCGCCGGCGAGGCCGTGTGGCTGGCCCACACAACGAGCCGGCAACGAAGGATGGCACCGCGAATCGCCTCGGCCCGAAGGGTTGGGTTTGCAAGGGGCGCAGGCCGCGTTGCAAATCCTCGCCGGGTGTTCAACCCGGCTGCGGATTGCGCCTTGCCTGCGCCCCTTGCAGACCCAACGCGGGCCCATTCCTCTGCCGCCCAGTCTCCTAGATCTTGCCGACGCAGCCCGGTGCGCCGCAGCGGCAGCGCAGCTTGCCCTCGTGGTGCGTCTCGCCGTAGTTGACGGTCAGTTCTTCGCCCACGCGCACGTCGCGCATCGCGTAGAACTCGACGCGCCCTTGCCGGATGCGCAGCACCGCGTTCGGCTGGCACGAGTGATTGGTGAAACGCAACGGGTCGGTCGACTGCGTCGCGTCGATCGCGCGCGTCTCGCTCAGCTCGACGATCATGATGCGGGTCATGCTCTTCGCGCGCTTGCGCGCCTCGCGCACGCTGACGGCCTCGCCGCGGATCTCGCCGATCTTGCGCCGCGCGGGGATCGCCTCGGCCGCGAACGCGCCCTGGCCATCGATGCGGCTGGGCCGCACCGCGACCGCGAACTTCTGCGGGTCGGCCGCTTGGCCCTTCACGCGCACGACCGGCGCAGGGCTTGCGGCGGGGAGAGGATGCAAGGCGGGCATGCGCCCGATTGTGCCGTGCCAACTCTTCACGGTTCGCGCGCATTGGTGGCAAGACGGGCTGAATAGTCCTTGCTTTTCGATCAATGCCGAGGCTGGGGATGTCGATAGCCTTCACATACCGAATCTGAACACCGGTCAAGAGGTCCCCGACATGCGCCACGCTCAACCCCGCCAGTACTTTGCGTCCAACCAGCGCGCCGTCGCCAATGCCGACGCGATCGAATGGGAAGAGCTGCCGTCGCTGGCGAAACGGCTGATCAATCGCGGCCAGCTGGCACTCGCGCGCGGCGCCAACGATTCGCGCTTTCAGAACAGCGCCAGCTTCGAATCCCCGTGGGGTGCCACGATGCCCGCGGCGCTGGACCCGGCGCCGGTCTCGCAGCCTTTCGTCGAGCACATGGCCGGCCTCGCGACGCGCGAAGTCGTCGAACCCGATGTCTTCCTGCACTTCTTCGGCCCGAACGCCGACTGATCCGAGCTGAGTTGAGCAGCCCGCGGGAGCGGGCCGAATAGAATCTCCAGTGCTTCTCACACGGACTGGAGACCGACATGGCCATGTCGATGGACGATCGCGACGGCAAGATCTGGATGGACGGCGCGATGGTGGACTGGCGCGACGCCAAGATCCACGTGCTGACCCACACGCTGCACTACGGCTGCGGCGCCTTTGAAGGCGTACGCGCCTACAACACCGTCAACGGCACGGCCATCTTTCGGCTGCGCGAGCACACCGAGCGGCTCTTCAACAGCGCGAAGATCCTGCGCATGAAGATCCCGTTCACGTTCGAGCAGGTGATGCAGGCGCAACTCGACGTGGTGCGCGAGAACAAGCTCGAGAGCTGCTATCTGCGCCCGCTGACCTGGATCGGCTCCGAGAAGCTCGGCGTCTCGCCCAAGGGCAACACCGTGCACCTGATGGTCGCGGCCTGGCCGTGGGGCGCCTACCTCGGCGAAGAAGGCATGAAGCGCGGCATCCGCGTGAAGATCTCGAGCTACACCCGCCACCACGTCAACATCACGATGACGCAGGCGAAGGCGGTGAGCAACTACAGCAACTCGATCCTGGCCAACATGGAGGCGCTCGACGACGGCTACGACGAGGCGATGCTGCTCGACGCGAACGGCTTCGTCAGCGAAGGCGCGGGCGAGAACCTGTTCGTCGTCAAGAACGGCGTGGTCTACACGCCCGATCTGTCGGCCGGCGCGCTCAACGGCATCACCCGCAACACCGTGTTCTCGATCTGCGCCGACCTGGGGCTGAAGGTGGTCGAGAAGCGCATCACGCGCGACGAGGTCTACATCTGCGACGAGGCCTTCTTCACCGGCACCGCCGCCGAGGTCACGCCGATCCGCGAGCTCGACCGCATCGAGCTCGGCGCGGGCTCGCGCGGCCCGATCACCGAGAAGATCCAGAGCGCGTTCTTCGACATCGTGAACGGCCGCAACCCGAAGTACGCCGAGTGGCTGGCCAAGGTTTAAGAAGGATCACCATGACGAAACCTGTCGCGACTGTCGAAGTCACCGCCAAGGACCTGGAAGGCCCGGGCGTCGTGTTCTGCCCGAACCCGAAGATGGCGCTGTGGAGCACGCACCCGCGCGTCTTCATCGATGTGCTCACCACCGGCTCGGGCAAGTGCCCGTACTGCGGCACCGTCTACAAGCTGAAGGCCGGCGAGAAGGTCCACGCGCATTGACCGGCACGGGTCGATGACCCGCTCGTCGTTGATCATCGCGCCGCAGTGGATCGGCGACGCGGTGATGTCTGAGCCGCTGCTGGCGCGGCTCGCGGCGCGTGGCGAGCAGCTCACGGTGGCCGCGCTGCCGTGGGTCGCGCCGGTCTACCGCGCGATGCCGCAGGTCGGCGACGTGATCGAGCTGCCGTTCGCGCACGGCCGGCTCGACTGGGCCGAGCGCCGGCGCGTTGCCGCCGGATTGCGCGGCCGCTTCGACACTGCCTACGTGCTGCCGAATTCGCTGAAGTCGGCGCTGATCCCGTGGCTTGCGCGCATTCCGACGCGCATCGGCTACACCGGCGAGAGCCGCATCGTGCTGCTGAACCGGCGTCTGCCGAACCCGGCCGGCCGGCCGCCGATGGTCGCGTTCTACAGCGCGCTCGCAGGGGTGCCTGCGACTGAAGGCGAGCGCCCGTCGATGACGTTCTCGTCATCGGTGCTTGATGCTGCAACCGACCGCGTCGGCGTCGAACGCGGCGCCTACTGGGTCTTCGCGCCCGGCGCTGAATATGGCCCGGCCAAATGCTGGCCGGCCGAACGCTATGCCGAACTCGCGCGCGGCTTGTTCGCCGCGCACGGCCAGCCGGTGCTGTTGCTCGGCTCCGGCAAGGAGGCGGCGCTGTGCGAGACGATCGCCGCCGCCGCGCCCGGCGCCTGCCGTGTGCTGGCCGGCAAGACCGCGCTGTTGGACGCGATGGCGCTGATCAAAGCGGCCCGCGGCGTCGTCAGCAATGACTCGGGCCTGATGCACGTGGCGGCCGCGTTCGGCGTGCCGCAGGCCGCTGTGTTCGGCTCGACCAGCCCGGAGCACACGCCGCCGTTGAACCCACGCGCGCGCGTCGTCTGGATGAAGGAAGAGTTGCAGCTCGACTGCGCGCCCTGCTTCGACCGCGTCTGCCGTTTCGGCCACACGCGCTGCTTGACTGAGGTGAGCGCCGCCCGCGTCGACACCGCACTCAGCGACGCGCTTTGACAGGGCACCCGGCTCCGGCGTACCGGAGCCACCCGCCGCGCGGGTGCGCAGCCGCCTTGGGGCGGCCCGGCGCCGACTGCGTTACAGCACCAGCTTGCCGACGTAGAGCACCGGCCCGGTCGGTGCGCCGGTCGGCGAGCCGCCGGCCGGCTCGAGCGTGACCGCGAACGCGGCGGTGCCCTCGAGCACCTTGCTGCGCCGCACGACCGTCGCCTTGTCGGCCGCGATAAGGCCCAGCGACCGCGGCGCGCCTTGCGGCGGCAGCGCCCAGAGCTCGAGCGCACGGCTCGCTTCGACGCTGACGTTGACGAGCGGCCGCGTGACCATCGCGCGGCCGTCGGCGCTGATGCTGGCCACGAACGACGCCGGCAGCACCGCACCGGCGGGAGCGTCCGGCGCCGGCGTGGCGGCCGAGAGCACGACGACGATGGGTGGCTGCACCGGGCCCGGCGCGGCCACCAGCAGCGCCAGGCTCAGCGTCGCGAGCATCCCCACGGCCGACAGGCCGCGCCAGAACGTGAGCTGGCGCCACCAGACCGCGCGCTCGGCGGCTGCGTCCGGCGCGCTGCCGTGGATCTTCGCGTCGATGCGCTGCCACACCTCCGCCGACGGCTGCTGCGGCGCGACCTCGGCCGTCAGCGGCATCAGCCGTGCCTGCCAGTCGCGCACCGCGCTGCGCAGCGCGGGGTGGGCCGGCAGCAGCATCATGAAGCGGCGCCGCGCGGGCCCGCGCATCAGGCCGCTGACGTATTCCGCGGCGAGGCGGTCGGCGAGTTCGGGGCGGGTGTAGTCCATGTCAGCTTTGGGTCCGTTCGGCGTCGCGCTGAACGGCAGCCTCGAGGCAGTTCTTCAGCGACATCAGCGCGCGCCGCACCCACGACTTGACCGTGCCCAGCGGCTCGCGCATCGACTCGGCGACCTCGGCGTGGCTGAGCCCGTCGAAGAACGCGAGCGCGACGCTTTGCCGCTGCTGCGGGCTCAGCACGTCCATGCACATCGCGAGCGCACGCGCCTCCGAGGCCCGGCTCAGCAGGTCGAGCGGGCCGGGCGCGTCGTCGGCCACGGTGTCGTACACGTCGGTTTCCTCGTCGTCGTTGATGCTGACAGTCGTCTTCAGCTGCGGCTGCACGTGCGCGCGTCGCAGGCTGTCGATCGTGCGGTTGCGCGCCACGCTCGTCAGCCATGTCAGCGGCTGGCTCTGCGCAGCATCGAAGCTTTGCGCGGCGCGCCACACGTTGACAAACACCTCCTGGAGGATGTCTTCGGCGAGCGCCCGGTCATGCTGGATACGCATCACGACGCCGAGCAGATGCGCGCTGGTCCGCTCGTAAAGCGTGGCAAATGCCGCGCGGTCGCCCAGGCCGGTGCGCGCGAGCAGGCTCGCCAGCTCGACGCTTCGTGCGTTCCAGTCGCTTCTCGGCGTCGCTCCGGGGCTGGGCATGGGGCAGTGGGGTTCCTGAGGGCGTTCGTACAATCGCGGGCAACCAACGCTTATCTTATGTCCAGTGCCATTCCCAATTTCGGCGAGTTCGTTCTCACGCTGTCTTGCCGCGACACCAAAGGCATTGTCTACGCCGTCTCGGGCTTGTTGCTCGACGCCGGCTGCAACATCCTCGACTCGCAGCAGTTCGGCGACGTGCTCAGCAGCGACGCGACCGGCCTGTTCTTCATGCGCGTGCACTTCGAGGCGTCGGCCGATCTCGGCGATGCCGCGGCACTGACCGCGCGCTTCGCGCCGCTGCGCGAGCGCTTCGCGATGCAGCTGCACATCCACCCGCTCGCGCGCAAGCCGCGCCTGCTGCTGATGGTGAGTCGCTACGGGCACTGCCTGAACGACTTGCTGTTCCGGTGCCGCTCGGGCCAGCTGCGGGCCGACATCGCCGCCGTCGTCTCGAACCACCCGGACTTCGCCGAGCTGTGCGCGAACCACGACGTGCCGTTCCATCACCTCGCGCTGCCGGCCGGGGCAAGTGCCGAGGCCAAGCGCGCGCAGGAGCGCCAGGTCGAGCGCCTCGTCGACGCGCAGCAGATCGACCTGGTCGTGCTGGCCCGCTACATGCAGATCCTGAGCGCCGAGTTCTGCGCGTTCCTGACGGGCCGCGCGATCAACATCCACCACAGCTTCCTGCCCAGCTTCAAGGGCGCGAAGCCGTACTACCAGGCGCATGAACGCGGCGTGAAGCTGATCGGCGCGACCGCGCACTACGTGACGGCCGAGCTCGACGAAGGCCCGATCATCGAGCAGGACGTGGAGCGCGTCGACCACGCGCACAGCCCCGAAGACTTCACTGCGGTCGGCCGCGACGTCGAAAGCGTCGTGCTCGCGCGTGCGGTACGCTGGCACGTCGAGCACCGCGTGCTGCTGAACGGCCGCAAGACCGTCGTGTTTCGCTGAACCGAAGTCCAACTCACCATCATGTCCCGACCCAAGGCAACCGCGCCGCTCGCCTCGCCCGACGAAATCGAGCAGCAGTTCTACGAGGCGCTGCAGCGCGGCGACATCGAGCGCCTGATGGCGGTGTGGTCTGACGATGAAGAGATTAGCTGCGTCCACCCGGGCGGCCCGCGCGTCGTCGGCGCGGGGGCGATCCGCTCGGCGTTCGAGTCGATCTTCGCCAACGGCGCGGTCAATGCGCGCCCCGAGAAGGTCCGGCGCCTGCAGACGCTGAGCTGCGCAGTGCACAGCGTGCTCGAGCAGATCCGCATCATGACGCCCGAAGGCCCGCAGGCGGCCTGGGTGGTCGCGACCAATGTCTACCTGAAGACGGCGCAAGGCTGGCGGCTCGTCTCGCACCACGCCAGCCCCGGTTCGCCGCGCGAGGTGCAGGAGATCGTCGAGGCCGCGTCCGTCCTGCATTGACGTCCACGCCATGCAGCACTACCGCGCGCCCCGCTGGCTGATCGGCGGCAACGCGCAGACCATCTGGCCTGCGCTGTTTTCCAAGCGCTTCGACGGCCCGGTGCCGAGCTTCGTGCGCGAACGCTGGGTCACCCCCGACGGCGACTTCGTCGACGTCGATTGGCTCGGTGAAGCCCCCGGGTCGCCGGATACGGCGACCGCACCCCCCGAGGGGGTCTCGCCGGCCTTGGGGCGGCCCGGCGCCCGGCTCGCCGACGACGACGCATCGAAGCCCTTGCTGGTGCTGTTCCATGGGCTCGAAGGCTCGTCGGCGAGCCACTACGCGCAGGCCTTCGCGCACTGGGCGCGCGAGCACGGCTGGCGCTTCGCGGTGCCGCACTTTCGCGGTTGTTCGGGCGAGCTGAACCTCGCGCCGCGCGCCTACCACTCGGGCGATTTCGAAGAGGTCGGGTGGATGCTGTCGCGCATCCGCTCGCAGCACGAGGGCACCATCGCCGCGGTCGGCATCTCGCTCGGCGGCAATGCGCTGCTGCGCTGGGCCGAGGAGGCGGGCGAGTCCGCCGCCGCAGTCGTCAGTGCGGTGTGCGCGGTGTCGTCGCCGATCGATCTCGCCGCGGGCGGCCACGCGATCGGCAGCGGCTTCAACCGGCGGGTCTACACGCCGATGTTCCTGCGCACGATGAAGCCCAAAGCGCTGCGCAAGCTCGCGCAGCACCCGGGCCTGTTCGATCGCGACAAGCTGCTCGCGGCGCGCACGCTGTACGAGTTCGACAATGTGTTCACCGCGCCCTTGCACGGCTTTCGCAACACCGACGATTACTGGCTGCGCGGCTCGGCCAAGCCGCACCTGCGCCGCATCCGCGTCCCGGCGCTGGTGCTGAACGCGCGCAACGACCCGTTCGTGCCGGCGCACAGCCTGCCGCACCAGCGCGAGGTGGGTAACTTCGTGACGCTGTGGCAGCCGCAGCACGGCGGGCATGTCGGCTTCCCCGGAGGGCGCTGGCCCGGCCATGTCCTGACCTTGCCCGAGCAGGTGATGGGCTGGATAGTCTCGCGTATTTGAGCCACCATCGGCGCATGGACGACATCGTCAAGCAGGCGCTGAGGAAGTGGCCCAACGTGCCGCACTGCTACGACTGGCTCGCGCTCGACGCGCGTGGCGACTGGTGCATGCGCGACGAGCGGGTGCAGGCGGCGGGGCCGTTCCCGCGCGTCAAGGGCAGCCGCATCCTGCACGAGAAGCTGCGCGAGTTCATCGAGCGCAACTACCTTGCCGATGAGGCGGGATGCTGGTTCTTCCAGAACGGGCCGCAACGGGTTTATGTCGAGCTCGAAGCGGCGCCCTGGATCTGGCGCCTGACACCACCGCCTCTTGACGCCGGCGCGCCCACCATCGTCAGCCACACCGGCCGCGCTGCACGGTTCGCGTCGGCCTGGCTCGATGAACAGGGCCGGTTGTTCCTGGCCACCGACCTCGGGCTGGGCATCGTGCACACGCTCGACATGAACCTCGCGGCCGATGCGGTCGAGGCCGGGCACTGGGTGCCGGCCGACGTGCGTTTCGATGCCTTGCCTGGTCGCTTCGGCTACTGCCTGAAGCCAGCGAAGCCGGGCTGATCGGGCACAAAAAAGCCGGCTCGCGAGCCGGCTTTTGCATTGCAGCGGGGAACGCGCGTTATTTGACGCTGCTCACCATGTACGCGACCACGGCCTTGATGTCGGCGTCCGACGCTGTCGAGCCCCCCTTGGGCGGCATCGCGTTCTTGCCCTTGATCGCGCTCGCGGTCAGGCCGTCGACGCCTTGCGCCAGGCGCGGTGCCCACGCGGCCTTGTCGCCGACCTTCGGAGCGCCAGCGACGCCGGACGCGTGGCAGGTCTGGCAGATCTGGGTGTACAGCGCGGGCGCGGCAGCACCGGCACTGGCGGTGTCGGCCTTCGCAGGTTCAGCCGCAGTGGCAACGACCGCGGCCGGTGCGGCGGCGGGTGCAGGTGTCGCGGCCGCCACAGCAGGAGCCGATGCCCCGGCGGCAGGTGCCTTGGGTTCGTCGAACTTGGCACCGCCCTTGTTGGCCATGTAGACCACGGCGCGGCCGACCTCGAGGTCGGTGAAGTCGCCGCCGCCCTGCGCGCCCATCTGGCCCTTGCCGGCCAGTGCCGAGTGCAGCAGCGCCTCATAGCCGGCCTTGATGCGCGGCGCCCAGGCGTCGGCGTCGCCGAACTTGGGTGCGCCGACCAGGCCGGCGGTGTGGCAGGTCGTGCATTGCGCAGCGAAGACCTGCTCGCCGGTCTTCAGCGTCGACAGATCGGAGGCGTCTTTCACCTGCACGGCGCCGACCGGGTGGATGCGCTCGGCGACCGCCTGCTTGGTCAGGCCATCGCTGCCGGCAGCGGGGCGATGCTCGCTGGTGACGAAGCTGACCAGCAGCACGATCACCGCGATCGGGATCACGAACGCATAGAAGACCGCGAGGATCAGCTGCTTCGGTGTCTTGATGGGGCCTTCGTGCGGACCGTCGTCGTGATCGTTGTGGTGATCGGGTTGGCTGGTGGCGTCGCTCATGGAGTCCTCAACTGCGAAAGCGCACCGCCAAGTCGGGCCGGAGATGTGCGCAAAACCGCGGAATTATAGGGCCCCCCACGGGCGACTCTCTGCGTGCTGGCGCCTCGACAAAGGCGCAACGACGCAGGACGCTAGAATGAGCGGCTCACGAGCGACCGTGGTGAAGTGGATATCATTGGGCCCTCCGAAGGCTTAGGCGCAGGTTCGATTCCTGCCGGTCGCACCAAGCGCCGTGAGGCGCAGTCGGCACCGCCGTCGTGAGAAGTAAGGCATGTCGTGCGCCGTCGCATCCGCACAGGCCCAGAACGACCTGGGTCGAGGGCGACTTCTTCGCATCACCTGTAAGGTTTGACAGTAGCTGCCGAGGCGCGCTGCGCGTACAACTGTTCACACGAAACAGTGCCGGCGTCCTATCTCGCGTTGTCAGATGGAGCACGGTTTTATCCCTTGCAGTTTTGATTGGAGCAGCCATGCGACTCCGGATCTCCACGCGCAAATTTGGGTTCACCTTGCTCCTTCTCCTCGGCTGTGCGGCTGCGCAGTCGCAGCCCCGGTACACGCTGACGGATCTCAGCTCTTACGCGTTCGCTCCGGGCATTAGCTACGGTGTCGCCATCAACAACGCCGGACAAGTGGCCGGATCCATTTTCGGCGACGACGGCCGGTCGTCAGCGTTCTTGTACACACCGGGTTCGGGCATGCTGAACATTGGGCTGTTCCCTCCGGCGGGCGCAAATCCTTCAGGGCCAATCGGGGTCTACGCGGCCGCACTCAACAACGCCGGCCAGGTTACCGGGTCCTGGGGCGTCGGGGCTTACTCGAAGCCATTTCTGTACAGTGCCGCGACCGGCATGGTTGACTTGGGGAGCCTCAGCCCTGGGCCGCTCCAAAGCGGTGGCGGTAGCAGCGTCAACGATTCAGGGACGGTGCTCGGGTACAGCTTCGATACCAGTGTGTTTTCGTACCGCACCTTCTTGTACGACGCGACCAACGGCCTGCGCGACCTTGGCACGCCCCCGCTCACGAGCGATGGAGGTGCCATCAACAACGCCGGCACCATCGCGGGAACAAACAATCTTCACGCCACGACCTACGACCGCGGCGGACTGCACGACCTCGGAACCTTGGGTGGCGGCACAAGTTTCGCGAAAGCGATCAACAACGCCGGCGACGTGGTGGGATATTCCGCGGTCGATCTGCCAGGAGACTCTGCGCTCCACGCCTTTCTATACAACGCACGGACCGGGATGACCGACCTGAACTCGTTGGGCGGCCTCGCACCGAACTACTACAGCATCGCCACCGCGATCAACGATCGAGGACAAATCGCGGGTTACTTCGGAACAGCAGTGGAAGGAGAAAGCAGTGCCTTTCTCTTCGACCGCACTTTTGGGCTGATGGATTTGAACGACCTTGTCGATCCGGTGAGTGCCGCCGGCTGGCGCCTGGACATTGCCTTGGGGATCAACGATGCGGGTCAGATCGTCGGATACGGATTGCTGGACGGGAACCCGCGCGGATTCTTGCTGTCGGCGCTCCCGCCAGTGCCCGAGTCATCCACCTGGGCATTGATGCTCTTGGGACTCGCCGGCCTTGGTTTGCGCAGACACGTTGAGACCTTCGAATGTCTCCGACGGGTCGATGCGCGCCGACGCCTCACCGAGTTCGGCCGCTCAAAGCAGTCAAGCGCTGGCGATGTCGTCGAAGTGGGTGTCCGACTACAGCCTCAAGGGCGATGGTCCGACAGGGCTCTCTCAGCGCCGCATGCACGATGAGCGCTGCAAAACAACTGAGAAACTCGAACATGAACTCGACCAAGGTGAAACTCGGCCTCATCGCGCTCGTTGCATCGATTGCCGCAGGCTGCGCGTCGACCCCCAGCAACCTGCAGACCGCCACAGGAGACACCAAACCGCAGCCCGTGATCGTGCAAGTGCCCGTTCAGGTGAGCACACCGGAACTCGAATCCGGCTGCTGGGTGCAGTTCTACAGCGATCGCAATTTCAAGGGCGATGTTGCGACGCTGGTCGGGACCGTGCAACTCGACACCGCCGACAAGATGAGCGGGAAGAAGCTCAAGAGCCACATCGACAGCCTCGTGACGGGACCCAAGGCGACGCTCACGGTCTACGAGCACTCGATGTTCAAGGACCGCTCCATGGCGTTCGGCCCGAACAGCCGCGAAGCGGGGCTGATCACCAAGCTCGGCATAGGTGGCGATATCCAATCGCTACAGCTCAGTTGCGATTGATCGACGGGGCCGTCTCGTTTTCCTTCGCAGCCTGGAGCCTTTTCATTCACACGTGCTGCTGCTAGGCGGTCACCGGAGCGTCGTCGCACGACGCCACTGCGGGTTGCCGGCGCACCTGGTCGCGCCCGCCGTGCTTGGCTTCGTACATCGCCTTGTCCGCCGCGCTGATCAGCCCGGCGGGGGTCGACCGGCGCGCGTCGCCTACTGCCGAAACGCCCACGCTGACAGTGACCGGCGCCAGCGTGGCGGCGTCGGCGCGCAGGTGCAGTGTGGACACGCAGGCGCGGACGCGCTCCGCCACGTGCGCAGCGCCGTCGACGTCGCACGCCGGCAGCACCACGGCGAACTCCTCGCCGCCATAGCGTGCCACGAGGTCGCCCGGCCGCAGGCCTGCGGCGCGGATCGCTTCCACCACGGCGACCAGACAGGCATCGCCGGCCAGGTGGCCGTGGCGATCGTTGTAGCGCTTGAAGTGGTCGACGTCGATCATCAGCAGGGCCAGATGCGCCGCCTCGTCGCCGCCGCGTTGCGCCGCGCGGCTGGCGCGCTCGTGCTCGGCCGTCAGCACGGCGTCGAAGTGGCGGCGGTTGTATGCGCCGGTGAGCCCGTCCTCGATCGCCTGCTGCTTCAGCCGCGCGTCTGCGGCGCCCAGTTGCACCGCCATGTTCTGCAAGGCCAGCAGCAACATGCCGCATTCATCGTCCGAGCTGCGCGGCAACGGCGCGTCGAGCTGGCCACCGCCGACCGCCGCGGCAAAGGCAACGGCCTGGCGCAACGGGCGCGTGATGCTGGTGGTGAGGCGCCAGGCCACGAGCCCGGTCAGCAAGGTGGCGAGCGCGGCCACCCCTTCCACGATGCGGTCGACGCGCTCCGAGCGGGCATTGAGGGCGTGGATCTCGGCGGAGATGCGTTCCTGCTGCAGCGCCGCCAGCCGGTCGAGCGCCTTCAGCCAGGTGGCATGCACGGGTGCCACCTCGTTGCTCAGCTGGCGCGCGGCCATGCCGGGGTTGTAGCCCACGACGCTGCTGCGCGCGCTGGCGACCGCTTCGTCGACGGAGTGGTCGTAGGCCTTGATCTGATCCGCCAGGGCCTGCTCCTCCATGCCGCCGGACCGGAGGTCGAAGCGCGCGGCGATCGTCCGGTAGGCCTCGATGTCGGCGTCGATCTCGTGCATGTCGCTGGTGGCGGCGTCGATGCCGTTGGCCAGGCCGAGGCGCTGCGCCAGCCGGTCCTGATCCTCCAGCAGCTCGCGCATCGCGCCGATGTCGGACAGGCGCTTGTTGGAGTGCTCGACCATGCGCACCAGCGTCTCGCGCGAATCGCGCGCGCTGGTCACCATCAGCCACGCGCCGACGAACATCAGCACGAGGATGAGCGAGAAGCACAGGCCCAATCGATGGCCTATGCGCAGGTTGAGTGGAGGCGGCTTCATGGCGGGTGGGAGCCTCTGCCAGCCTGGGTGCGCACACCGGAGGTGCGGCACGCCGGGTCTTCCGGGTATGGACTCTCCCCTGGGTATCGGCCACCGAGCGCCCCAAATTGAGGCCTGTTGCGTTTAGAAGCGGCCCGCCGCCGCGGGCGAACCTCGTGAATCGTGCTTTTTCCCCGCAGCCGCTGCGCGGCGAGCAAGGCCAGGGCTACTTGGACGTTTGTGTCGTCATGCCCGTGCCGCAGGCCGAGCCGCAGCCGATGGGCGCGGCGTCCAGGCTCGACTCGTTCAAGCCCGCGGCGACCAGCGCGCCGGTGGCACTCAGCGTGGCCAGCACGAAGGCGGCGATCTGCAAGGCCAGATCCGTTTTGATGCGCATGAGGGCTCCTCGAAACGCGCCGGGCTGTCGACGCACCGGGCCACTGTAGCGACGCCGCATCGGGCTGGCTTGATCAAAATCAAGGACGAGGCTTCTCGGCCGCACGACCGCGATGCGGCTCTTCTTTGATATCGATCAAGGTATTTCGACGCCCGGTTCCTAGCATAGGTGCATTGCAAATACACCTTATGTTCGACCGACCGGAGCCCTTCATGACAGACCGCACTTCCAACGCCGCGTTCACCGCTCGCATGTTCGAGCCCACGTCACCATTGACAAGGAGCCTGCCATGAAATCCAACAGCAGGCTGTGGCGTTGGCTCAGCCTCATCTTCGTGTTGTCGTTCGGCGTGCTCGGCTACCTCGGCTACCAGATTTACCTGACCGCGCCGCCGATCCCGAAGGCGATCGTCACGATCGACGGCGATACCCTCTTCACCGGCACGCAGATCCAGCGCGGCCAACAGGCCTGGATGTCGGCCGGCGGCCAGCAGCTCGGCACCGTCTGGGGCCACGGCAGCTATGTCGCGCCCGACTGGTCGGCCGACTGGCTGCACCGCGAGGCCTTGGCACTGCAGGCGATCCGCACGCAGCAGCACCAGCGCGCGGCCACGCTGACCACAGCCGACCGCGCCGGCATCGATGCGACGCTGAAGGAAGAGATGCGACGCAATACCTACGACGAGTCGAGCGGCACCGTCACCGTGTCCGCCGATCGCGCGAAGGCGATCCGCGATGTCGCCGGCCACTTCGACACCTTGTTCGGCACCGACCCGTCGCTCGCGACACTGCGCGAGCAGTACGCCATGACGGACGGCGCGCTGCCCGTGCGCGCCGACCGCGAGGCGCTCGCCGCGTTCTTCTTCTGGACCTCGTGGGCCGCCGTCACCGACCGGCCGGGCGAGACGAATCTCTCGTACACCAGCAACTGGCCGCACGATCCGATGGTCGGCAACACGATGTCGGACTCGGCCGCGATCTGGTCGATGGTCAGCATCATCCTGCTGCTCGCCGCGATCGCGGCGATGCTGTGGGTGCACGGCAGCACCGGCCACGAACAGGCCGCTCAACCGCTGCCGAACGACCCGCTGCTCGGCACCGTCGCGACGCCGTCGATGCGCGCGACGCGCAAGTACTTCTTCGTCGTCGTCGGCCTGATGCTGCTGCAGATCGCGATGGGCGCGATCACCGCGCACTACGCCGTCGAAGGCCAGGCCTTCTTCGGCATCCCGCTCGCGCAGGTGCTGCCGTATGTCGTGAGCCGCACCGTGCACACGCAGATCGGCATCTTCTGGATCGCCACCGCGTGGCTGGCCACCGGTCTGTACGTGGCGCCGCTGCTGGCGGGGCGCGAGCCGAAGTTCCAGAAGCTCGGCGTCGACGTGCTGTTCTATGCGCTCGTCGCGATCGTGGTCGGCTCGACGATCACCGGCTGGCTCGGCACGCTCAAGCACCTCGGCTTCGACTACAGCTTCTGGATCGGTAACCAGGGTCTAGAGTACACGAGCATGGGCCGGGTGTGGCAGCTGCTGCTGTTCGTCGGCCTGCTGTTCTGGGTCTTTCTGCTCGGCCGCGCGCTGTGGCCGGCGCTGATGAAGCCGTCCGAGTCGCGCGGCCTGATCGCGATGGTGTTCCTGTCGGCCACTTGCATCGGCGGCTTCTACGCGAGCTCGCTCGCCTGGGGCCAGCACACCCACTACTCGATGATCGAGTACTGGCGCTGGTGGCTGGTGCACCTGTGGGTCGAGGGCTTCTTCGAGGTCTTCGCCACCGCCGTCGTCGCGCTGATCTTCACGCGGCTGGGCCTGGTGCGCACCGCGAGCGCGAACCGCGCGATCATCGCCGAGACCATCGTGTTCCTGTTCGGCGGCATTCTCGGCACGCTGCACCACCTGTACTTCACCGGCACGCCGACTTCGGTGATCGCCGTTGGCTCGGTGTTCTCGGCGCTCGAGGTCGTACCGCTCACGCTCATCGGGCTCGAAGCGCTGCAGACCTACCAGCGGTCGAAGGCCGCCCCGTGGCTGGCCGCATACAAGTGGCCGGTGATGTGCTTCGTGGCCGTCGGCTTCTGGAACACCGTCGGTGCCGGGCTGCTCGGCTTCGCGATCAACCCGCCCGCGTCGCTGTATTACGTGCAGGGCCTGAACATGACCGCCGCACACGGCCACGCCGCGCTGTTCGGTGTGTACGGCATGCTCGGCATCGGCCTGATGCTGTTCTGCCTGCGCGGCCTGTATGCCACGAAGCTGCACGCCGACCGCCTGCTCGCGCCCGCCTACTGGGGCATGAACATCGGCCTGGCGATGATGGTCTTCCTGTCGTTGCTGCCGGCCGGCGTCTACCAGGCCTGGGCCAGTGTCAGCAAGGGCCTGTGGTACGCGCGCTCGCCCGAGATCATCCACTCGAAGATCATGGAGACGCTGGTCTGGCTGCGTGTGCCGGGCGACATCGTGTTCGCACTCGGCGCGCTGCTGCTCGCGGTCTATGCTTTGCGGCTGCTGCGCAATCCAGGCGCGAAACGCGCGCCGCGGGTCGCTGCGCCGGCCACGCCCGCCACCGCCCTATGAAACTGACCGCCTTCACCGACTACAGCCTGCGCGCGCTGATCTACCTCGCGGCGCAGCCGGAGCGGCGCGCCACGATCGCCGAGATCGCCGCCGCGTTCGACATCTCCGAGCACCACCTGACCAAGGTCGTGCACTTTCTCGGCAAGTGCGGCTGGCTCGCGAACATGCGCGGCAGAGGCGGTGGCCTGTCGCTGGCGATGGACGCCGACGCGATCTGCGTCGGCGACGTGGTGCGCCACACCGAAGGCGCGGCGCTGCCGGCCGAATGCTTCGCCGAGGAGGGTGGCCACTGCGCGATCACCCCGGTGTGCCGGCTGCGCAAGGTGCTGGCCGATGCGGTCGAGGCCTTCTACGCCGTGCTCGACGGGTACACGCTGGCCGACGTTGCGCGCAACCAGCGCGCGCTCGCCGGCATTCTCTTCGTCGAGCCTCCGACACACCGCGGGTCAACGCGGAGCACGGCGTGACATCGACCGCCCCATTCCCGTTTGCCGGCCCGGAGCCGCTGTGGCGCGGCATCGAAGACGCCTTGCAACGCGTCGTCGACCCGGAGCTCGCGCTGAGCATCGTCGACGTCGGCCTGGTCTACGGCGTGACGGTCACCGACACCATGGCGCACGTGCTGTTGACGATGACCTCGGCCGCGTGCCCCGTGGCCGACCTGATCATCGAAGACATCGAGGCCGAGCTCGATGGCGCCGTGCCGGCCGGCATGACGATCCAGGTCGAACTGACCTGGGCGCCGCCCTGGTCCAGCGACCGCATGAGCGAGGGCGCGAAGCGCTTCATGGGGTGGTGATGATGAAGCCGCTGCTCGGCCTCGGTGTGCTGACGCTGCTGCTCGCTGCTGTTGCCGGTGGCCTGCTGCGCGTCGGCGTCGTGCTGCCGGGCGCAGGCGATGCGCCGTGGTTGGGCCATGCTGCCGGGTTCCACGCGGCGCTGATGATCGGCGGCTTTCTCGGCAGCGCGATCGGCCTCGAGCGCGCAGTGGCCGTGAAGCGGCGCCTCGCATTCATCGCGCCGCTGACGGCCATGCTCGGTGGGCTGTGCCTGCTGAGCGGCCAGGCGGACGCCGGCGCGTGGCTGCTCGTCGCCGCGGCCGCGGCCTTCGTCATCGTCAACCTCGTCGTCGTGCGCCGGCAGTTCGCCGCGCACACCGTGCTGCTGCTGGCCGGCGCATGCGCGTGGCTGGCTGGCAATCTGCTCTTCGCGATCAGCGTGAGGCCAGCCGCCCCGCTGCCGTGGTGGTTTGCGTTTCTGGTGATGACGATCGCGGCCGAGCGCCTCGAGATGACGCGCGTGATGCGGCGTGGCCCCGAGGTCGGCCTGCTGCTGTTCGCGGTGCTCGCGCTGATGCTCGCCGGTGCCGCGTGGTTCGTCGCGTCGCCCGCGCCGGGCGGGCTGCTGTTCGGCATCGCGCTGACACTGCTCGCCGGGTGGTTCGGCTGGTTCGACGTCGCCCGCCGCACGATCCGCGCGCACGGCCTCGCGCGCTACATGGCGGCGGCGCTACTGGGCGGCTACGTCTGGCTCGCGATCGCGGGCATGGCCTGGATCGGCATGGCCTTCGGGCTGCCACTGCGCGACACCGCGCTGCATGCGCTCGGCCTGGGCTTCATCGTCAGCATGATGATGGGCCACGCGCCGGTTATCTTGCCGGCAGTTGCGCGCATCAAGCTGAGGTTCGGCGGCTGGTTCTACGCGCCATTGATCGCGCTTCATGTGTCGCTGGTGCTGCGGCTCGGCTTCGGCGCCACCGACATGGCGTGGCGAGCACGCGGCGCGGTCTTCAACGCCGCGGCGCTGGCGCTGTTCATCGCGACCATCGGCGGTGCCGCGTTGGCCTGGCGTCATCAACACGGCGCCGTGCGCGTCAGAGAGAGTCATCGATGAGCGCGTTCATCCAGATCGAAGAGCGTGCGCCGAGCCCGCGGCAACCCGCCGGCTTCGCGCTGTGGCAACTCGGCTTCCGGCCGTTCTACCTGCTCGCCAGCATTTTCGCGGCGCTGTCGACCGGCCTGTGGGCGCTGCAGTTCGCCGGCCTGCTGCCGCACGCCTATCTGCGCGGGCCGATGTGGCATGCGCATGAGATGCTGTTCGGCTTCGTGCTTGCGGTGGTCGTCGGCTTTCTGTTCACGGCCGGCCGCAACTGGTCGAATCGCCCGACGCCGACCGGCGCGGCGCTCGCCGCGTTGGCGGCGCTGTGGGTCGCTGGCCGCGTGCTCGTGCTGACGCCGTTCGGCTGGGCCGCCGCGATCGTCGACACCGCGTTCCCGCTCGCCGCGGCGATCGCGCTGGCGATCCCGTTCATCGCGGCGCGCAGCCGGCGCAACTACTTCTTCGTCGGCGTGCTGCTGTTGATGGCGGCGGCCTCGCTGCTCGTGCACCTCGCGCAGCTCGGCGTGATCGCGCTGCCGGGCTGGGTCGGCATTCAGCTCGCGCTCGATGCCGTGCTGTTCGTGATGGCGGTGATGGGCGGGCGCGTGATCCCGATGTTCACCAACAACGGCGTGCTCGGCGCCGGCGCGACGCGTCACGCGCTGCTCGAGAAGGCTGCGCTCGGCGCGGTGCTCGTGCTGCTGCTGGTCGATGCGCTGGGCCTGGACGGCGCGCCGCTCGCGCTCGTCGCGGTGCTGGCCGCGTTGACGCATCTCGCGCGCTGGCTGCTCTGGCGGCCCTGGAAGACGACCCGCGCGCCGCTCGTCTGGGTGCTGCACGTGGCGTATGCCTGGATCCCAGTGCACCTGCTGTTGCGCGCATGCGCGCAGCTCGGCATCGTCACGCCCTCGGTCGCCACGCATGCGCTCACGGTCGGTGCCGCCGGCGGCCTGATCATCGGCATGATGGTGCGCACCGCGCGCGGCCACACCGGCCGGCCCTTGCGCGCCGACCGCGGCGATGTCGCGTGCTTCGTGCTGGTGCTGCTCGCGGCGCTGGTGCGCGTCGGTGTGCCGCTGTTCGTGCCGTCTTGGACGATCCCTGCCGTGCTCGGCTCGGCCGCGCTCTGGTCGAGCGGCTTCGCGCTGTACGCGGTCTGCTATGGGCCGGTGCTGACGCGTGCCCGGCTCGACGGCAAGCCCGGCTGACGAGCAGGCCGTGGACTACGTCGTCGTCAAGGCCATCCACCAGGGCGCGGTCGCGCTCTCGTTGACCGGCTTCTTCGCACGCGGCCTCGGCTCGCTGCGCAGTGCCGCGTGGGTGCAGGGCCGGCTCGCGAAGACGGTGCCGCACGTCGTCGACACAGTGCTGCTGCTGTCGGCGCTGACGCTGGCGTGGATGCTGCGGCTCACGCCCGCCTCGGCGCCATGGCTGGCCGCGAAGATCATCGGCCTGGTGGTGTACGTGGGCCTCGGCGTCATCGCGCTGAAACCAACGCGCCCGCCGCGTGTGCGTGCCACGGCGTGGGTCGCGGCGCTCGCGACCGCGGGCTGGATCGTCTCGGTGGCGATCACGAAGAGCCCGCTCGGGGTTCTGTCGCTGCTGTGATCGGCCGTGGGCGCGCTGTCCGGGCTCAGAATCGACAGCGTCGCAGCAGCCTCTTCAGATCATGCCCATCGACTACGCCCGTCGCCTCACGAGCCGAGACCGCACGGCCGAGAGCAACCGGCATCTCGGGTTCGTCCTGGCCTTCGTGGCTGGTGCGACCAACGCAGGTGCCTTCCTGGCGGTGAAGCAGTACACCTCGCACATGACCGGGATCGTCTCGTCGATGGCCGACAACCTTGTCCTCGGCGACCTCGGCTTGGTGCTCGCGGGGCTGGGCGGGCTGCTGTCATTCCTGGCCGGTGCGGCGGCGTCGGCCGTCATGGTCAACTACAGCCGGCGCCGCCAGCTGCACAGCGAGTACGCGCTGCCGTTGCTGCTCGAGGCGGGGCTGCTGCTGTGCTTCGGCATCCTCGGCGCGCGCCTGTCCGCGATCGAAGGCCTCTTCATCCCGGTCACCGTCATGCTGCTTTGCTTCATGATGGGACTTCAGAACGCCGTGATCTCGAAGCTGTCGAATGCGGAGATCCGCACCACCCATCTCACGGGGGTCGTGACGGACATCGGCATCGAGCTCGGCAAGTTCGCCTACTGGAATCGATCATCGCCCCCCGGGCAGCCCGAGGTCCGCGCGAACCGGGCGCGCCTGCGGGTGCTCGTCACACTGGTCGCGTCGTTCTTCGCCGGCGGCGTGTCGGGCGCACTGGGCTTCAAGACCGTGGGCTACTCGCTGACGATCCCGCTGGCCCTCATGCTGGTGATGCTGGCAGGCGTTCCGGCCATCGACGACTTCATCAGGCTCGCCCGCAAGCCACGCAGCTAGCCGCGCACGTCAGGCATGCGCAGCGACGGCCGCGCGCAAGCGCTTCAGAAGCGCCGGGTCGACCGCCGCCAGCGTGCCGGTGCGCGCTGCGATGCGGCCGTCTGCATCGAGCAGCTCGATCGTGCTCGAGTGGTTGAACTCGCCGCTCGCGAGGCGCCGGTACTGCACACCGAGCAAGGCCGCGAGCTTGCGTGCGCTGGCGTCGTCGGTACGCGCCAGCGTCCAGCGCGCGTCGCAGTGATGTGCCTCGGCCTTGGCCTTCAGCACGGCCACGCTGTCGCGCGCCGGGTCGAAGCTGACCATCAGCACCCTGACGCGCTCGCGATCGGCGGCCGGCAAGGCCTTCAGCGTGAGATGAAGCGTCTCGAAGATCATCGGGCACACCATCTCGCACGAGCTGTAGAACATGCTGACGAGCACCGGCCCGCCGCGCAGCGAGGCGATGTCGAACCCATGGCCGTCCTGATCGGTCAGCAGCGGCCGGTACTGGTAGATCGAGTCGCCCGGCAGCTCGCCAAGGGCCGCGGCGCGCGCCGCGACCGGCAGGCCTGCGGCGGTGGCGGCGAACAACAGCAAGGCATCGCGCCGCGACAAGCGGGGTGTGGGGTTCATCATGGTGGAGCTCCGTCAAGAGGTCGGGCACATCGAAAGCCCAGGCTGCTGGTGGTGTCGGCCGCACCCAGCGACGACAACAGCGCGATGCGCATCAGCACCGCATAGCTGTCGCGGTCGATCACGTTGATCGCGCCGGCGCCGCAAAACTTCAAGGTGTCGGGGTCGCCTTGCGTGCGGCTGTCGCCGGCGATGAACAGCGCGTTGAAATCGTCGACCCACTCCCACACCAGGCCGTGCAGATCGCGCACGTCATAGGCGTTGGGCGGGCCGCCAACGTTCGGTAGCACGGCCGCGGTGGGCCGCTCGTACCAGGCGAGGATGCGGCGGCGCCAGGCCGGGTCGGCACGGGCATCGCGCCGCGTCTCGTCGGCGGCCGCGGCGTACTCCCATTCGAGCCAGCTCGGCAGGCGTGCACCTTCGCTGTCGCAGAACGCTTTCGCGGCGAACCAGCTGACGCTCGTCTGCGGCCGCATCGCCGCGCCGTCGTCGGCGAGCTCGGTGGCCGAGCGCCAGTCGATCAGGTAGCGCTTGTCGGCGAACACCGCGGGCACCCGCGTGCGCTGCCACTCGGGATGCGCGCGCACGAACGCGAGGTATTCGCCGGCGGTGACCGGCGTGGCCCGCAACGCGAACGGTGCGATCTCGACCGGCACCGTCGCGGTGGGCACCGAGCCCTGCGGCAGCACGCTGACGAAGCGGCCACCGGGCAAGGACACGTAGTCGGCGCCGGACGCGAGCCCGCACATCGCCAGCAGGCCGATGCCGACGGCGCGCGCGATGTTCATTTCAGCGCCGCCCGGCCGCCCGAAGGTGCTGAGACGCCCCCTCGGGGGGCCGCGAACGAAGTGAGCCTGGGGGCTTCATTTCAATGCGCCGGAGCGGCGGCCACCGGTGCAGCGGTCGCGCGCACCTTCTTCACATCCTCGGTGGAGACGCGGCCGCCCGGGTTGCCCCAGCTGTTGAGCACGTAGGTCACGATGTTCGCGACCTCATCGTCGTTGAGCTGGTTCATCGGCGGCATCACCGAGTCGTACTCGGAGCCGTTGACCTTGAGCTTGCCGCCCAGGCCGCGCAGCACGATGCCGACCGCGCGGTTCACGTCCGCGGCCAGGTAGTCGGACTTCGCGAGCGGCGGGAACACGCTCGGCAGCCCGGCGCCGTTGGCCTGGTGGCAGACCGAGCAGGTGCCTGCGAACAGCGCCTCGCCGGCATGCACCTGGTCCTGCAGCGACAGCGTGCCGCTCGCCGACGATGCGGTTGCCTTCGTCACCGCATTCAGGTTCGGGCCGGCGCGGTCGCCGAGGTAGACGGCATCGAGCTCCTTGCCCGAGTAGATTGCCTTGTCTTCGCCGCCTTCGACCTTCAGGATCGCCAGCGCGCCCTTGTTGAAGGCGCGGAAGATCGAGTGGTCGACCATCACATAGCTGCCCGGCACGCGGGTCCGGAATTTCGCGATCGCCGCGCCGCCGGCCGGGATCAGCGTGGTCTGCACGTTGGTCTGCACATTGGTGCCGCCCTCGAAGCGGACCTCGTCGAAGATCGCGCCGATGACGTGGAAGCTCGACACCAGGTTCGGCCCGCCGTTGCCGACGAACAGCCGCACCGTCTCATTGACCTTGGCCTTCAGCGCCTTGTCGCCGGTGAGCGCGCCCTCGGCGCCGTTGAACAGCACGTAGGTCGGCTTCTCGTCGATGGCCTTTTCCATGTCGAAGGGCTGGTTGCCCTTCTCGCGGTACTTGCCGGTCGTGTAGAAGTCGCCCTGCATCACGTAGTACTCGTGGTCGACCTTGGGCAGGCCTTTCGGCGGCTCGACCAGGATCAGCCCGTACATGCCGTTGGCCACGTGCATGCCGACCGGCGCGGTCGCGCAGTGGTAGACGTAGATGCCTTCGTTGAGCGCCTTGAACGTGAACTGCGATTCGTGGCCCGGCGCCGTGAAGCTCGACGCCGCGCCGCCGCCCGGCCCGGTCACGCCGTGCAGGTCGATGTTGTGCGGCATCTTGCTGCTCGGGTGGTTCTTCAGGTGGAACTCGACCGTGTCGCCCTGGCGCACGCGGATGAAGCTGCCGGGCGTGGTGCCGCCGAAGGTCCAGAACGTGTAGTTCACGCCTTCGGAGATCTGCATCTCCTTCTCGACCACCTCGAGCTCGACGATGACCTTGGCCGGGTAGTTGCGCCCGGTCGGCGGCGGCACGTCAGGCGGGCTCGTCAACACCGCGTGGATAGTGGCGCCGCGCGGCGGGCCGAAGTCGCCGGCCGCCGTGTTCTTCGCTGCGAAGGCCGCGGTCGAGGCAGCGATGAGCCCCGCAAGGGCGACGTGCATCGCGCCGTGCCGCAGGCTGCTGCTGAAGAATCCGTGTGTCTTCATTCGAAGTCTCCTTGTGTTGTGCCGGCCGCGACCTTAGGGATACGCTGCTTGTGTGGAGTTGATGCCGCGCAAGGAACGTCAAGAAGCCGAAGCGCGCCGATGGGGCCTGACCAACCGCCGCATTGCTGATCGAGGTCAAGACCCTGCTGATGACGCGCGGCTAAGGTGATCCGATACTTTTGCCAGGAGCCCAGATGACAGCCCAGACCGTCGCCCCCGCTGCCGCCGCGATCGGCCTGCCCGCGCAGGCGATCAGCGACGAGGTGCTGCTCGAGAAGTACGCCAAGGGCGACGAGCGCAGCATCGACGACGTGCGCCGGCGCGTCGCGCGCGCGATTGCGCAGGCCGAGGCGCCCGAGGCCCGCACGCACTGGGAGCCGCGCTTCCTGCGCGCGCTGCAAGATGGCTTCATCCCGGCCGGCCGCATCAACTCGGCGGCCGGCACCGAGCTGTCGGCCACGCTGATCAACTGCTTCGTGCAGCCCGTCGGCGACTCGATCGCGCAGGACGACGACGGCCACCCCGGCATCTACACCGCGCTCACCGAAGCGGCCGAGACGATGCGCCGCGGCGGCGGCGTCGGCTACGACTTCTCGCGCATCCGGCCGCGCGGCGCGTGGGTTGGCAGCACGCAGTCGAACGCCTCGGGGCCGGTGTCGTACATGCGCGTGTTCGACCGATCCTGCGAGACCGTCGAGTCGGCCGGCTCGCGCCGCGGCGCGCAGATGGGCGTGCTGCGCTGCGACCACCCGGACATCGAGGAATTCATCCACGCCAAAGACAGCGGCGACCTCGCGAACTTCAACATCTCGGTCGGCCTGACCGATGCCTTCATGCAGGCGGTGCAGGCCGACACGGCCATCGAGCTCGTGCACCGCGCCGCGCCCGGCCCGCAGCGCCGCGCCGACGGCGCGCGGCAGCGCGGCGATGGCCTGTGGGTCTACCGCAGCCTGCCGGCGCGCACGCTGTGGGACCAGATCATGCGGTCGACCTACGACCATGCCGAGCCGGGCGTGCTGTTCCTCGACCGCATCAACATCGACAACAACCTGTCGTACTGCGAGACCATCGCCGCGACCAACCCCTGCGGCGAGCAACCGCTGCCGGCCTACGGCTGCTGCTGCCTCGGCTCGATCGACCTGACGCGCTTCGTGCGCGACCCGTTCGAGACTAGCGCGCGCTTCGACGAAGAGGCCTTCGCACGCCACGCGCAGGTCGCCGTGCGCATGCTCGACAACGTCCTCGACATCACCTTCTGGCCGCTGCCGCGCCAGGCCGAAGAGGCGCGCAACAAGCGCCGTGTCGGCCTCGGCTTCACCGGCCTCGGCGACGCGCTGGTGATGCTGAACTTGCGCTACGACACGGCGCCCGCGCGCGCCGCGGCCACGCGCATCGCGCAGGCGCTGCGCGACGCGGCCTACGCGGCGTCGGCCGATCTCGCGGCCGAGCGCGGCGCGTTCCCGCTCTTCAACGCCGACCTGTACCTGAGCCGCGGCACCTTCGCGTCGCGGCTGCCGGTGGCGCTGAAGGAGCGCATTCGCGCCAGCGGCATGCGCAACTCGCACCTGCTGTCGATCGCGCCGACCGGCACGATCAGCCTGGCGTTCGCCGACAACGCGAGCAATGGCATCGAGCCGGCGTTCTCGTGGGCCTATTCGCGCCGCAAGCGCATGCCCGATGGCGGCACCAAGGAGTACGCGGTCGAGGACCATGCATGGCGTCTGTACCGCCACCTGAAAGGCACGGACGCCGCGCTCACGCCAGCGTTCGTGACTGCGCTCGAGATGAGCGCGCAGGCCCACGAGGCCATGGCCGCCGCGGTCGCGCCGCATGTCGACACCGCGATCTCGAAGACCGTCAACGTGCCGGCCGACTACCCCTATGCCGATTTCCAGGACCTGTACCTGAGCGCCTGGAAGTCCGGGCTCAAAGGCCTCGCGACCTACCGCCCGAACGCCGTGCTCGGCTCGGTGCTCAGCGTGGCGACGGCGCCGACCGCGCCCCCCGCCGCGCCGCCTGCGCTCGCGACCACGCTGGTCGACGCGGTCAACACGCGCCTCGTGCTCGACCGCATGCCGCACCCGGTGCTGGCCTCGCTGCGCTGGCCGGGCCGGCCCGACCTGCCGGCCGGCAACGATGCGTGGAGCTTCATGGTGCGGCACCCGTTCGGCGAGTTCGCGCTGTTCATCGGTGTGCTGCCCGACGCCGACCTCGGCGGCAAGCCGGCGCCGTTCGAGGTCTGGGTCAACGGTGCCGAGCAGCCGCGCGGCCTGGGCGCGCTCGCGAAGACGCTGTCGATGGATCTGCGCGCGAAGGACGCCGCGTGGGTGCGCCTGAAGCTCGACGCGCTCGCCACCGTGCAGGAAGAACGCGCGTTCGACATGCCGTTCCCGCCGCACGGCGAGCCGCGCCGCTTCCCCGGCGTGGTGGCCGCGACCGCGGCGGTGATCCGCTGGCGCTGCGAGCAGCTCGGGCTGTGGGAGGACGCGTCGTCAGCCAGCACGCCCGTCATCGATGCGATGTTCAGCCGCGATGAACCGCAGACCGGCCCGCAGGGCACGCTCGCGTGGTCGGTCGACATCCACAACCCGGCGAGCGACGAGCAGTTCACGTTGACGCTGAAAGAGGTGCTGCTGCCCGACGGCCGCGGCGGCTCGATCACGCGGCCCTGCGCGCTCGGCTTCTCGGGCAACTACCCGCGCGCGATGGATGGCCTGGCGCGCATCCTGTCGCTGGACATGCGCGTGCTCGACCCGGCGTGGATAGGCATGAAGCTGCGCAAGCTGCTGAGCTACGCCGAGCCGCTCGGCCACTTCATGGCCTTCGTGCCCGGGCTGCCGGCGGGCCAGCAGCGCCAACAGGTCTGGCCGTCGACGGTGGCCTATGTCGCGCGGCTCGTGATGCACCGCTACGCGATGCTCGGCGTGCTGAGCGAAGACGGTTTCCCGGTGCAGGACATGGGCATCCTGCAGTCACCCGACACACGTGCCGCCGCGCCCGCGCCGCTGGCTGGTGCGCGTTGCCCCGAGTGCGGCAACGCGACGCTGATCCACAAGGACGGCTGCGACTTCTGCACCGCGTGCGGCTACATCGGCAGCTGCGGCTGATGAAGAACGTTTGACTTGAGCGGCGTGCCGACTGTGGGTAGCACCATAAGCTGCAAGTTGGACGGCATAAGCCGCAGTCCTTGACGGCATATCCGGCAAGCAATTTGAGCCCCGTGGACCCTCTGGGAACACGGGGCCCTTTCTGTTTTCAGGTCTGCAACGCCCTCGAGGATCCCCGGGGAGTGGGTCGTCGAGTTCGACTTCCACGCCATTGGCGGCATAAGCGAGAGTTCACCGGCGGACTGCTCAACCAGAATGACCGCCTATGAAGAGGCAGGATGACAGCTCTGCAGCGGGTGCTGTCACTCGCAGCCGGACCTCGAACTCACGGTCTCTGACACATTGCAGTCGTTCAGGCGATCGGGAGACCGCGACGCCACCGGCAGGTATCAAGGTACTGCGGACGTAGCCGGCGGCCGCCGCGGCGACGAGCGTGCTCCTTGAGGCCGAGCAGCCCATCCTACTGCGAACATCATCCAAGGCAGATCGAATGTCTGCTGGCCTTCGACTCGTCAGGTCGCTGCCGACCCATATGCGGCATTCGACGCCGCCGATTCGGCGTCGCAAAACAGACGTTCGTGCATTACCTCGGGCGCCGGTGCAATGGCTACCGGAACTCGTGCTGAACAACACGCATCGACGCGTCGCCCGGGCGCGCCAGCTTGCGCCAGCCGTGCACGATGTTCGCGTTGCTGCCGTGCGAGATCGCGACCTTCGCCGCGGACGCGCCTGGCGCGTCGCACTCGGCCACTCGGTAGTGCCAACGGCCTCCCTGGCCGCGCCACTTCCCGCAAAGCCCTTGGCCGTCACCGCGACTCGCGTGGCGTCGACCCCGTGCTCTTGAATGTTTCAGTATTCGTGACACCCAGCTTTGAAATCAGAGCAGGGCGCATCGCACAGGACCAAATGGCGCATCGTTGGCAACATGGTGTGTTGCGGCGTGCCGGCAGACGGCGTGTGCGGCTCAAACGTCGACAACGAGCCGTCCCGGCGCGCACACAAGGCTTTCAGCTTCGAGGTCGTCACCGATGCGTGCATAGAGCCCATCGCAGCGCCCTCGGCCGGCTGACGTACTCGTGACGCCACGCCGCCTGAGAAGATACGGGTCCCGAAGTACCGGGGCAACCCGCTCCGTCAAACGGCCAGTGCAGCGACCGCTGCGGCTTCGAGCGCGCCCTGATAGATGCGGAAGTCATCGACCTTGCCCTTGAGGCGCGGGTCGGTCGGATACTGCGAACGACCGATCCAGCCGACCGCGCCCGTGCCGAGGTGGTAGGGTGCGTACACCACCGACGAGTTGCTTCCGACGGCCACGCCGTTGACGTACATCGTAGCCACGCCATCGGACATCGTCACGGCGATATGCGTCCACGTGCCAGTCGGCATCGGCGCGCTGCCGTCGACCACCTGCGCGTTGTAGCCGTGCGTGGTGCTGATCGAAAAGCGCGGCACGCCTGCAGCGTTGCGCGCAGTCAGGAACATGCTGCGGCGCGGGCCGGAGCCGAAGTCGAACAGCCGCGCCCAGGTCGTCGATGCGTCGAGATACACCCAGGCGGCGATCGTGAAGTCGCTCAGCGTGTCGGTGAGACCGGCCGGCAGCGTGACGAAGTCGTTCGTGCCGTCCAGTGCCCACGCAGCGCCTTGGCGACCGGTGGTCCAGCCGGCGGCGTTGGTCACCGCAGCGCTCGGCCATTGGGCGGTCGCGTCAGCGGCCGCGAGCCCCGTCGCGTCGTTGAAATTCAGCTGCAGCGACAAGCGTGGGGTCGCGGCAACCGAGACCTCGTTGGAGGCCGCGCTTTCGCCGCTGGACGTGACCGCGGTGACGACGTACCACGAGGTCCCCGACGGCAGCGTGTCGGTCCAGGTCAGCAGGTCGACGACACCCGACGCGATCGTGGTGTACGGGCCACCGGCGCGGGTCGCGCGCTTGACCTTGTAGGAGACGGCATCCGGGGTGCCCCACCACGACAGCACGGCCTTGGTTCCTTGCTGCCGTGCGGTCAGCCCGCTCGGGGCGCGGCCCGTCAGGGGGTCTCGCGCGAAGGTCAGCGTGCCGAAGCCGAGCTGATCGCCATTGCCGCCGTCGGTCTCCGGACGCATGCTTTCTGCTTGCAGCTTGACGTACTTCGCGGCGACACCGAGTCGGCCTTCGTAGTGGTGAAGCACCGATTCCCACACCGGCCGGCGGCTGCCCTGCCCGGCGAGAGAAAGCCCCGTGCTCACACCTTGCTTGTTGCTGTAGGTCAGATACGGCATCGAGTAGAACGCGCCGCTTGCGTCGGTCAGGTTGGACTTGGCCACGAACTCGGCGCCGGCCAGGTAGCGGTTGTTGTCGTAGCCGTAGAGGTCCTGGCCCTGGTTCCATGCCATCTCGCAGAAGGCAGCGGCCAGGCCGATGCCGAGCGTGCAGTGCCCTTGGTCGCGGCCGCTTTCCTGCCATTGGCCGAGGTAGCCCGGGTGCACGTGATAGACCGCCTGCAGGCCCGCGCCATTGCCGGCGCCGCCCTGGTAGTAGTCCAGGGCTTCCTTGTAGATGTCCTGGCGGTCGCACAGAACGCCGACGCTCAGCACGCAGGCGAGTGCGCACTGGTCCCAATTGGCCCAGTAGTTGGTGATCACCGCATCGTTGTGTTCGCGCAGGAAGCGGCTGCTCAACGGGTAGAACACCGTGAGCATCAGGTTCTGGAAGCGCGCAATGTCGGCGGGCGCCCAGCCGCTGTACGTGCGCATGATCTCGGCCGCATTGGCAAACTGGAAGCCGTAGATGCCGGCAGCCAGATAGCGGTCGGCGTTGCCGGTGATGGTGGTCAGCGTCGACGACCAGGCATTCAGGAAGGTGACCGCGAGATCGGCGTAGCGGGTGTCACCCGACACCTTCCAGCGAAGAGCCAACTGATAGGCGCGATCGACGTCGATGTAGAGCTGTGCGAAGTTCTGGCCGGTGCCACCACGCACCACGGTCGCGAGCGGGCGCGGTGTCGCGCCCAATTGGCTGCGGCCGTTGGATGTCAGCGCGTTCCAGCCGGCGATCCAGGGCTGGGCCTTCGCCGCCACCTTGTCGCGCATGCGGGCGAAGTCGGCTTCGGTGTGAAGCAGGCCGGGGTGAACGAAGCTCGTTGACGCTGCCGCACCCGAGTTCGCTGCCGGCTCGGTCACCGGCTGCGTCGCGGTTTGTGTCACCGGGGGGGTCGCTGTCTCGGTCACGGGCTCGACCGCCGCACTGTTGGTCGCGGTTCCTATGGTGCTGGTCTCGATGGGTGTATCGGCCGTGCCGCCGTCGCCGTCCGCACCCGTGGTGCCGGCGCTCGCACTCCCATTGAGGCTTCCGCCGTCGATCTGGTCGTGGCTTCCGCAGCCCATCAGGCCCAGCACGGCCATGCTGGCCGCCGAGGAGATCAAGGTTCGCCGGCGCATGGAGACGGGTATTTCGTTCTTCGACTGCTTGGAGGACACGGAGTGTTTCAGATTGCTGCGACCGGTCGATCAAGCAATCGCCGCACCATGAGCACCTGACGCAACTGGTCACAATCCGATTGCAATGGTCTGGGCCAGGTCATCAATGAAGCTGTCGGATTGCGAGCCGCTCTTCAAGCGCAACTCGCGGTTCGGTGCCAGCAGGAAATGCCGGTGACAAGCAAGCGTCGCCAACGCGACGCTCAAGTGACGTGAGGTCGCTTAGGGCCGAAACCTGCCCGCCGGCATTCAATGCTGGCCGGCGCTGGACGACCCAAAGCGGCCGCAACGAGAACACGACTCAAAGCAGCAAAGCGGAATGACGCGTCTCGCAGCGAACCCGCGGTTAGTCGACACGTCGTTCACCCTGCCGACCGGAAAGCCTCGGGTGCATCTTCTCGCTGCGCCGCCCACGGGGTCCTCCCTAGAAGCGCGATTGATTTACGCCGGCGGCGCGACCAGACTCCAGCCAGCATTTGTGCTGCGAGGCACATTGTCGAACTTGTTCATCCTTTGACCAGGAGCGAACCATGCACACCATCGCGAAGGTCGTCTCACGGTGTCTACTGCTTGTCCCGCTGCTCGCTCTGCCCCCGTTGGCGTCGCGGGCGGACGTCGTCACCGATTGGAACCTGAAGGCCGGTGAGATCGTTTCGGCGCATCAGCCCGGGCCACCGGGCAGCGCGACGTTAGCGCTCCTGCAGACCGCCGTGTTCGATGCAGTCAACGCGATCACGAGACAGTACCCCAAGGCGGCGATCCCAACGCTGCAGCCAGCGCCCGGCGCGTCGGTCGATGCCGCGGTCGCAGCGGTCAACCGGTCCATGCTGCTGAAGCTGGCTCCGTCGCAGCAGGCCGCGATCCAGGCGGCGTACCAGCAGGCGCTCGCGGGAATTCCGGACAGCAAGGCCAGAATCGACGGCATCGCCATCGGCGAGCAGGCGGTCGCTGAGCTGGTTCTGCGCCGCGTAGCGAAGGCGGCAGACTCCGTCTACTACCGACCAGTCACGCGCCCCGGACAGTACGTGCCGACGGTGGTGCCGGTCGGTGGAGATGCGGCACCCGTGACGCTGTGCTGGGTGCTGGACCGCGTCGACCAGTTCCGTCCCGGCCCACCCCCCGAACTTACCAGCGCGCTCTGGGCGCGCGACTACAACGAGATCAAAGCGATGGGGGCGCGCACCGGCAGCCAGCGCACACCCGAGCAGACCGACATCGCACGCTTCTGGACCACCACCGGTCCCGCTGTCTATTTTCCGCTCGCGCGTTCAGTGACGGGCCAGCCAGGACGTGAGGTGACACGCAACGCGCGATTCCTGGCGGCATTCGCCCAAGTCGGCGTCGACGCGATCGACGCCGTGTTCGACGCCAAGTACCACTACCAGTTCTGGCGCCCGTTCACGGCCATCCGCAACGGCGACCAAGACGGCAACGACGCGACCGAGCGCAACCCCTCCTGGTTGCCCTTCATCGAGACGCCCATGCATCCCGAGTACCCTTGTGCGCACTGCACCGCTGCGGGCGCCTACGGTGCCGTGTTGCTCGCCGAGATCGGTAGCGGGCCGACGCCTCGGCTGAACAGCACCAGCCCGACACTTCCTGGCGTGACGCGCTCATGGAACAGCGTCGCCGACTTCGTGCAGGAAGTGTCCAACGCGCGAATCTACGATGGCGTGCACTACCGCAACTCGACCGAGGTGGGTAGCGCCCTGGGCAGGAAGGTCGGCGAACTGGCGGTAGCGAAGCTGATGAACTGAACACACGCGCCGCCATCGCCGCGGCGCATGATTGCCACAGTCGCGTCACCCAATCACCGGGCGGCAAAGCTGCCGACTATGACCGTCCCCTTCTGGCCGTCAAGAGTAGGCCATCCGGCGCGCTCGAGCGCCAGCTGGCGATCGGCGTGCGCATCGCTATCGCTGTCAGAGCGATCGGGTCAGCAGAATGGCCGTGACAAGCGTGGCGGCCAGCCAGAGGGTTTCGACCAACAACAGGGCGAAGGGTCGCCAACCGGTGTCGAACAACATCTGGAACGATGTCTTCACGCCGAGTGCCGCAATCGCCACGATCAGGCAGCCCCGTGACACATCGCCGATCAACGGCTGAGCAACATCCGGGATGCCGTGCAGCGAATGCACCGCGACCAGCGCCAGGAACAACCACAGGAACCAGGGCACGAGCGCGACCCGCGGTGCGGGGTCCGCGCCGCCGCCGGATAGCCGCCGGCCGCGGTAAGCGGCGGACACCACGATTACCACGAGCGCCAGCATCGAGACGCGAAACAACTTCACGATGGTGGCCGCATCGCCCGTTTCCTGACCCATCAAGTAGCCCGCGCCGACGACCTGCGCCACATCGTGGATCGACCCACCGAGGAAGAGGCCGGCCATGGCGGGCGACAGGTGCAGCGCGTGCACCAGCAGTGGGTACAAGAGCATCGCGGTCGTCGACAACGAGGTGACGGACACGACGACCAGCAAGGTGAAGCGCTCCTGCTCGCGGCTGCGCGGCAGCACGGCCGAGATCGCAAGCGCCGCCGAGGCCCCGCAGATCGCGGTCGCTCCGCCCGACAGCAGCCCTTGCGTCGTGCTCAACCCGAGACGGCGAGCCAGCCAGATGCCGCCGAGGATGGTGCTGAGCACACAGCCAACCACGATCAGCGCGGTGCTCCATCCCAGCGCCGCGATCTGCGCGATCGTGATGCGAGCCCCCAGCAGTGCTACGCCCAGGCGTAACACGATGCCGGTGCAGAGCTCGATGCCGGGCCGGATCTTCGCGTCCTCGTGCAGGAAGTGAAACGAGACGCCGAACAGCAGCGCGTACAGCAACTGCGGACCGCCATGCAGGCGCGCCACGAAGCTCGCTGCCATCGCGATCACCGCGCAGAGCAGCGCACCGGGCCAACGCGCCTGCAGCGCGGAGGCCAGGGGGTTGCGCGGCGTCCCGCCGTCAGCGGGAGGCCGCCACAACTGCGGCGGCGCGGGCTCGTTCGCGGTGCTCTCGGTGGCCATCGGCGCGTACTATTTCTCGACGAACGCGCGCTCGATCACGTAGTCGCCCTGCTCGCCCTGGCGCGGGCTGATGTGAAAACCGCGCGCGTCCAGCAGCTTGCAGCTGTCGGCCAGCATCGCGGCACTGCCACAAATCATCGCGCGGTCGACTGCAGCGTCGAGCGGCGGCAGGCCGAGGTCGCTGAACAGTCGGCCCGACTCGATCACTTCGGTGAGCCGACCCTGATGGCGGAACGGCTCTCGCGTGACGGTGGGGTAGTAGAGCAGCTTGTCGCGAACCATCTCGCCGAGGTAGTCGTGGTTCGGCAGCTCCTGTTCGATGAACTGGGCATACGCGAGCTCGCTGACCTGCCGCACACCATGGATCAGCACCACCTTCTCGAAGCGCTCGTAGGTATCGGGGTCCTGGATGATGCTGATGAACGGCGCCAGGCCGGTGCCGGTGGACAGCAGGTAGAGGTGCCGGCCGGGGCGCAAGTCGTCGAGCACCAGGCTGCCGACCGGCTTACGCCCGACGATCACCTCGTCGCCGGGTTGCAGGTGCTGCAGGCGCGAGGTCAGCGGCCCGTTCGGCACCTTGATGCTGAAGAACTCGAGGTGCTCTTCGTGGTTCGCACTCGCGACGCTGTACGCGCGCATCAGCGGCTTGCCCTCGACCGGCAGCCCAAGCATCACGAAGTGGCCGTTGCGAAAGCGCAGACCCGGGTCGCGCGTGGTTCGAAAGGAGAACAGCGTGTCGTTCCAGTGGTGGACCTTCAGGACACGTTCGGTGGCGAGTTGTGACATGGTCGGTTGAGGCTGTTCAGGGAGGAATGGATTGCCCGAGCTCGTGCAGGTAAGCCCAGGGAAAGATGCCGCGCCCGTGTCCGTCGGAGAACACCAGGTTCAGCCCCTTGTCGGCGATCGGGTGGATGGCATCGAGGCGCATCGCTGCAATCGGCTCGGGATGCGTGCCCTGCGTTCGAAAGGCCTGCTCGCAGCCCGCGCATCGGCAGCGCGCGCGCAGCAGGCCGTGAGGCAGACGGCTCTCGCTGCCGTCCTGCCAACGGAGTTCGAGCACACCACTGGCCTGGTGGTTGACGATGGCCTGCGGGAACAGGTGCTGATAGCGCGAACCCACTTCCGCGCTCATATCAGCGCGTTCATGCCGTCGTGGCTGAACTGGTGGTCGATGCCTTGCAGCCCGCCGCTGCTGAGTTCGCCGCCCATCGCGGCCAGGCTCTCTTCGCGGATCAGCGCCTTGAGCTGCCGCACCAGCGCCTGGAAGGTCGGCGATGCGGTCATCTCGGGCGTGCGCGGGCGCGGCAGCGGGATCGGGATCTCGGCCTTGATGCGCCCCGGTCGCGCGGTCATCACGTAGACCTTCTCGGACAGGAAGATCGCCTCCTCGATGTCATGCGTGATGAACAGCACCGACAGCTGCAGTTGCTGCCACATGTTGGTCAGGATCTCCTGCATCACGGTGCGCGTCTGCGAATCGAGCGCGCCGAAGGGCTCGTCCATCAGCATCACCTGTGGGCTCGTGGCCAGTGCGCGCACGATGCCGACGCGCTGCTTCATGCCGCCCGAGAGCTGGTCCGGGTAGTGGTTCTCGAACGCGAGCAGCCCGGCCATGCCGAGCAGCGAGCGCGCCGCGGCCTCGCGCTGGTTCTGGCCCAGGCCCTTCATCTTCAGGCCGAACTCGACGTTCTTGCGCACCGTCATCCACGGGAACAGCGAGTACTGCTGGAACACCACACCGCGGTCGGCGCCCGGGCCGCCGATTGGCCGGCCGTCGAGCAGCGCCTTGCCCTCGCTCGGCTTGATGAAGCCGGCGACGATGTTCAGCAGCGTCGATTTGCCGCAGCCCGACGGGCCGATGATGCTGACGAACTCGCCTGGTTTGACCTCCAGCGACACGCGGCTCGCGGCCTCGGTCATGCGCCCCTTGCTACCGAAGCGCACCGACACGTCCTTGATCTGGACGTGACCCTTGGGGGCGGCGGCGCTCATCGCATGCTCCCGGCGCGCGAACCGTAGGCCAGCCACGGCATCAATGCCTTGCCGACGAAGCGGATCAGCCCGCTGCACATCAGCCCCAGGATGCCGATCGTGATCATGCCGAGCACGATCTCGGGGTACGAGATCAGCGAGTAGGCCTCCCAGGTGAAGTAGCCGATGCCGAACTGCCCCGAGATCATCTCGGCGGCGATCAGCGAGACCCAGGCCACGCCCATGCCCACCGCCAGGCCGGTGAAGATCTGCGGCGCCGCGCCGGGCAGGACCACGTACCACATGATCTGGCGCTCGCGCGCCCCCAGGCACTGGCTGGCGCGCAGCAGCACGTCGTCGACCGCCTGCACGCCGCTGATGGTGTTCAGCAGGATCGGAAAGAACGCACCGATGAAGGTGATGAAGACGATGCTGACCTCGTTGTCGGGCCACAGCATGATGGAGATCGGCACCCACGCGATCGCCGGGATCGGGCGGAAGACCTCCATCGCCGGGAACAGCAGGTTGCGCGTCAGCCGGTAGCGGCCGATCAGCATGCCGAGCGTGACACCGAGCACGGTGGCGATTGCGAAGCCAATGAAGATGCGCCGCAGGCTCATGCCGACGTTCTTGATGAATTTCGGCGACGCGTTGACCTCGACGATCTTCGCGAGCACCTCCGTCGGCGTCGGGATATTGGTAAAGCGGATGTAGAAGTCCAGCTTGTAGGTCGTTGCGAGATGCCAGAACAGCACGATGCCGAGCAACGAGGCCAACGCCATCAGGTGTGCCGGTGCACGCTCGCGCAACGCCTGCCACAGCAGCTCGGCCGGGCCGGCCGCCACTGACGCAACTGCGGCGGCCGCTGGCAGCGGCGGACGGAGCATGTCCTCTGGTCGCGCCAGCGCGCGGGCGGGCGCGACCTCGGCGCGCGCGTCCGGCGGCGCGAGGTCGTGGAACAGGCGTTGCGTAGCAGGCATCGTGGGCTCCTCGGTGTCAGAGGCCGGCAGCGGCGGCCGCGAGCGCTTCAGGGTAGGTCGCGAGTCGGCCGCCGCTGGCCGTGGCCTCGGCCTGCGCGTCCTTCCTCAGCAGAAAGGGCACGATCTGCGGCTTCTTCGGGTCGCTGCTGTTCACCGCATAGAAGGCCTTGTCGGCGAACAGCTTGATGCCCAGCGTCTTGTCGTTCACGTAGGCGACCTTCACCTTCTTGCCTTCGCTCTGCGCCTTGTTGATCGCCGCCAGCGTGCAGACCGGCGAGGCGTAGGCCGCGATCGTTGCGCCGTCGAGCCAGACCTCGCCGGCTTCCTTCGGGCGCGTGATCGGCGTCTTGCACAACGGGTCGTTGCCGCTGACGTCGTAGTTCGCGAGGGTCTGCTTCTGCGTGTCGTAGTCGAGCTTGAGTTCCTTGAACGCCTGGCGCACATAGGTCTCGTTGACCCAGGCGTTGATGTCCAGCGGCTTGACGCGGTTCAGGCGCGTCAGCACCTCGTGGCCGGTCTTGATGGTGTCGAGCCAGCGCGGCTTGATCGTCGGGTCGAGCGTGTGGATGCCGCCCGGGCCGAGGTAGAGGTAGGCCACCTCCTTCTCGATCTTGGTCCACTCCTCGATCTTCGCCGCGGCGGCGGTCGGGTTGCTGCGCACCCAGGCATCGGCCTCGATCAGCGCCTTGATGTACGCGACGACGACCTCGGGGTATTCGGTCGCGAAATCCTTGCGCACGACGACGCCGTGGAAGGTCGGCACCTTGGTCTCGGCGCCGTCGAAGATCTTGCGTGCGAAGCCGCGGTAGGGCAGCAGATCGGCGAAGGGCACGAAGTCGGCGTGCGCATCGATCTTCTTCTCTTGCAGGTTGGTGGTGCCGACCTCGGGGCTCTGACTCACCAGGTTCCAGTAGTCGTCCTTCCAGCCGCGCGTCTGCATCGCCTGCAGCACCATGCCATGTGCTGCGGAACCGAAGGGCACCGAGATCAGCTTGCCTTTCAGATCGGCCAACTCGTAGTACGGCGAGTCCTTGTGCACGACGATGCCGTTGCCCGAACCGAAGGCGTTGTAGGCAATGATGGCCACGAGCAGCGTCTCGTTGCCCGGCTGCGCCTGGCCGGTGGCGCCGTTCACCAGCAGCGGGTAGTCGCCCATCATGCCGATCTGCAGCTTCTTGGCCATCATGCCGTTCGTGATCGGCGGGCCGGAGGTGAAGTTCTGCCAGTCGAGCTTGAAGTCGATGTCCTTGTACTTGCCGGTCTTGGGCAGGTACTTCTCGATCAGCTTCATCTCCTTCAGCACCACGCCGCCGGTGACGGTGTTGGTGGTGGTGTTCTGGGTGCCGATGCCGATGACCACGTCCTGCCGCGCGAAGGCCGGCAGCTCGAAGGAGAGAGACAACGCCAGGGCCGCGCAGACTCGCAAGACGATGTGATTCATGAACATGTTCTCCGTGAGGGTTGGAAGACGTTCGTCTCCTCCGAACGCAAGACAGATGCCACGGCTTACGCGTGCTCGACCAGTTGCACGCGCTTGTCCGTGACCGAGGCCCATTCCTCGGCGTCCGGCAACGGCTGGCGTGCTTCGTTAATGACGGGCCACACCGCGGCGTAGCGCGCATTCATCTCGATGAAGGCGTGCTGCCCGGCGGGCACATCGGTGTCGGCCACGATCGCGCCGACCGGGCACTCGGGCACGCAGACGGCGCAGTCGATGCACACGTCCGGGTCGATCACGAGAAAGTTCGGCCCTTCGTGAAAGCAGTCGACCGGGCAGACCGATACGCAGTCGGTGTACTTGCAGCGAATGCAGGCTTCGGTGACGACGAAGGTCATGCTGCACCTCCGTCGAGCCGGGCCTTCTGCGCCAGGCCGATGGAGGTGAGCGCCAACCGCGCGAGCTTGCGCACGTCGGGGTCGGGGTCGGCCAGCGCGGCCTCGAGCGGGGCGATCGCGCGCGTGTCGCCGATCTCGCCGAGCGCGATCACAGCCTCCTTGCGCAGGTTGCTGATCGTGTGCGTCAGCGACGCGACCAGCGAGGGCAGCCCGGCCTCGGCCTTCAGCAGCCCGAGGCTACGCGCCGCCTTGACGCGCACCTGCCAGTAGTCGTCGTGCATCGCATGCACGAGCTCGGGGATGGCCAGCGACAACCGCAGCTTGCCGATGGTCTGCGCGGCCTCGTCGCGCACCATCCAGCCGCTGTCGGAAAGCGCGCGGGTCAGCGCCGGCAGCACGCTGACACTGCTCGAGTAACCCATTGCCCCGATCGCGATGCGGCGCACCTCGACGTCCGGGTCGTTCGCCGCGACCTCGGCCAGCTCGCCGATCGCGGCCGGGTCCTTCAGGTAGCCGAGCACGCCCACGGCTTCGCGGCGAACCGCCGCATTGGGGTCGCGCAGCGATTGCATCGCCGGCGCGAAGGCCTGCGGCGAGCGCAGCGCCCGGACCGCGTGGAACGCGAGCGCGCGCACCTCGGCCGGGCCGCCTTGCAGCATCGGCAGCAGCGGCGCGGCCGAGGCCGTCTCCTTCAACTCGGACAGCACCTCGCCGGCCGCCTTGCGCACATCGACGTCCGGGTCGAGCAGCATGGCCGCGAGCGCCTGCACGACCTCGGGTTCTTCGAAACCTTCGAGTGCGCGAATGGCCTCGGTGCGGACCTGCGCGTCCGCATCCGTCAGGCGCGGCAGCAGCAGCGGCACGATGTCGTCTTCGTCGCTGTAGGGCAGATCGATCACCGCGAGGCGGCGCACGGTGGCGTCGGCATCGACCAGGCGGTCGGCGAGCGTGGGGATTCCGGTGTCCATCGCGGCTCCTCAGCGCAGCAGGTAGGGGATGTCGACCGTGACAGCACCGGTCGGGCAGTCCTGCTCGCAAGGCAGGCAGTACCAGCACTCGTCGAACTTCATGTAGGCCTTCTTGGTGATCATGTCGATGGCCAGCACGTCGAGCGGGCAAACGTCGACGCAGACGGTGCAGCCCTTCTCGGCGATGCACTTGGACTCGTCGACGCGGACGGGCACTTGGGTGAGGGTGGCGGCGAGGGTCATGGCGGGCTCCTTGGGGAAAACGTCAGGCAGCTTCGGCGCTGGAGGCGACACGCAGGCGTTGGTAGGCGGTTCGTTCTTCGTCGTCGATCGGCACGATGTAGGGCTCGATCGCCTTCTTGCGCATCGCCATCCGGCCTTGCGCGTCGCGGCTCAGCAGCGAGTGGCAGAACCAGTTCGCGTCGTCGCGCTCGGGGTGGTCGACGTAGTGGTGGTACAGGCCCCAGCGGCTCTCGGTGCGGAACATCGAGGCGTGCGCGGCCATCTCGGCGCAGTCGAGGATCGAGTGCGCCTCCATCGCGCGCATCAGCTCGTGCGCATTGCCGGCCGACATCGAGGCCGTGTCCTCGCGGATCTCGGCGAAGCGGCGCAGGCCGATCTCGTACTTGCTCGTGATCTTCGGCGGCTGCAGGTAGTCGTTGACGAGGCGGCGCGTCTTGTACTCGATCTGGTACGGCGTGAGCCCGCCCTGGCGCTGCAGCGGCGCGAGGATGCGCGCGCTCTCCGCGGCCTGTGCCTCGGCATCGACCGCCGTGTGGCCGACTTCGGCGCAGTAAGCCGCGGCGTTCTCGCCGCACAGCTTGCCGTAGACGAAGGCGCCGAGCATGTAGTTATGCGGCACGCTGGCGCAGTCGCCGGCGGCGTAGAGGCCCTTCACCGAGGTCTCGCCACGCGCGTTGATGTGGATGCCCGAAGCGCTGTGGCCGCTGCAGAAGCCGATCTCCGAGATGTGCATCTCGACCATCTGCTTGCGGTAGTCGTTGCCGCGCTTGTCGTGGAAGCGGCCGCGGCTCGGCCGCTCGTTGCTGTGCAGGATGGTCTCGATCTCCTGGATCGTCTCTTCGGCCAGGTGGTCGAGCTTCAGGAACACCGGGCCGTTGCCGCTGAGCAGTTCGTTATAGAACTCCTGCATCATCTGGCCGCTCCAGTAGTCGCACTCGATGAAGCGCTCGCCCTTGCTGTTGGCGGTGTAGCCCCCGAGCGGGCCGGTCACGTAGGCGCAAGCCGGGCCGTTGTAGTCCTTGATCAGCGGGTTGATCTGGAAGCACTCGAGGTTCGCGAGATCGGCGCCCGCGTGATAAGCCATCGCGTGGCCGTCGCCGCAGTTGGTCGGGTTCTCGTAGGTGCCCATCAGGTAGCCCGACGCGGGCAGGCCCAGCCGCCCTGCGGCGCCGGTGCTGATGACCGCGGCCTTGGTGCGGATGACGTAGAGCTCGGCGGTGCGGCAGTCGAAGCCCATCACCGCGGCGACGGCGCCGTCCGGCCCGGTCAGCACGCGCGTGACGACGACGCGGTTCGTGATCTCGACGCGCGCCCGCTTCAGTTGCCGGTACAGGATGCGCTTCATGTGATGCCCCTCGGGCATCGGCAGCACGTATGCGCCCAGGTGATGCACCTTGCGCACCGAGTAGTCGCCGGTCTCGTCCTTCTCGAACTTCACGCCCCAGCGGTCGAGCTCCTGGATCATGTCGAAGCTGCCGGCGGCGTAGGCCATCACGGCCTCCTGATCGACGATGCCGTCGTTCGCGACGGTGATCTCCTTGACGTACTGCTCGGGCGTCGCGTGGCCGGGAATGACGGCGTTGTTCAGGCCGTCCATGCCCATCGAGATCGCGCCGCTGCGCTTCACGTTGGCCTTGTCGATCAGCAGCACGCGCAGCTTCGGGTTGCGCTCCTTGGC
>Ga0307509_10000976_pt1 | contig 49021 bp, 57 predicted proteins | sample 10_EM_MG_FD_202245 | JGI IMG/M metagenome (GOLD analysis project Ga0307509, IMG submission 202245) | Populus trichocarpa ectomycorrhiza microbial communities from riparian zone in the Pacific Northwest, United States - 10_EM | ecosystem: Host-associated > Plants > Roots > Unclassified | place... | reverse complement strand
AGAGTACTCCCCTCCCTCCCTCACTCCCCCCCCCCCCCTCCTCTCCTGCAACCCCCTCACCTTACATCCTCATCATCACCATCACCACCGTGCTAACGCTGACATGTGTAAAAAACAACGAAGGCAGAGTACATATCTGCGATAAACGCCAAACTCCGCGAATGGAACTACGACGACATATCTGACGACGATACGACACCCTCCTCCCCCCCACAACCTCGTATCAAAAAGCAAAAAACAAGCTCCCCGTCACCACCCTTACCCACCACCTCCACGAGCAACACGACCACCACTACCAATACCGCCTCATCCTCATCGCCGAGTCAACCCTCCAGTCCGCCGTTGCCACTACCATTGCTTCCGATGGAGACGACTAAGACTATGACTACTCATTTACCTACCCCTCCGCAAGGGAGAATACCAGGTGGCGGTGGTGGTGGAGGTGGAAAGGGGGGGGACTTTGTGCAATTGTTTGATCCAAAGGTGCTCGACAAGATCGACTTGAACGACCCGGTGAAACGTGCAGAATGGGTTGGGGCGGTATGGGAGTACTTTAATAGTGGGGGCAGGTGGGATCCAGGACGGCGGGACCGGGAGAGAGAGAGGGGTGATGAGAGCATGGGGGACCGATGGGATCGAGATGGAGGGTGGCCATGACTTTATTACTATCGTGTGCTCCTGTCTACGAAAGATAGCGACTGAAGGAGCGGGAATCGGGGGGGGTGTTTTCATGCTTGAAATTAGTTTACTGTACCCATTTTTCTTTTATTATTTTTTTATTATTTTTTTTCTATCTATCTATTCACTTCGAACTAAAGGGGGGGGAAAAAAAGGGAGAAAAAAAAAAAAAGCTATTTGTTTCGCAACAGGAAAAGTCAAGCCAGCACCTACTGGTAGAATATTCAAGTTACGAGATCTCGGGTGTGTGTCAGTGAGAATCGAAAATCTACTTCCGCTGATCCCATCAAATCTCTATGGAGACAAGGGCTATGCTTTCCGGTTTTTGTGGACCCACCGTGAGTATTTTGCAAACGCATATCAAGAAATCCCGTATTCCGAGTGATAATATGTGCCCCACCCCCGAACACACTAGACTACGTGTTCGACCGATACTGAGCGGATTGAGGTTTCTACCAGCGGGAGCCATGATATTATATTATTCACACTCACGCCAATATTCTCACTAGGAAGTAAAGAGGGAAAGGCCTAAGGAAAGAGAAGAAGTGGCGGGAGAAGAAGACGGAAAGGAAAAATCCAAACCGATGAGAACACAGGGAAAGAAGTGGGAAAGGAATTTTTAATTTTTTTTGTAAACTAGGAAAAAAATAAAAGTAAAAATGAGGGGGGGACTGAACTGAAGCCAAAAACTGTATGGCAATGTATCCCATCCACGTCATCCCATAATAGAACAATGAAAGGAAGAAGGAAAAAATGCAAAAGCAAGTAAGTACACTACCGATATGTAGCTTGAGAGGTAGAAAAAAAAGTAAGCAAACCCCTAGCTGACTAACAGGACAAGAACGGACACATGAATAGAACACCTTGTGAAAAAATGAGAATGAAAGTAAAAATAAAACTCCATCTCGGTATACTACCTGAACGACAAACGAACAAACAAACGCAGCCAACCAGGGATCAATGACCACGCCAGGCCCAGAAACTGGCGTTGCTGTTGTTCAATTCCCGTTTCATTTTCTCTGTTTTCAACCTTCTTCCACTCTCCCGAGCTAAATGAGAGGGGGGAGTAAGGAATTGATAGCAGGAGAAAAAACAAACAAGGGATATGGTCGATAACTGACGCGAAATGAGGTGTGAGTAGTGAGGTGTCCTCGGGAAGATATCATACGGACAGAGTCGACCGGTTTTTTGCCCCATTTGGTGACCGCCCGCCCGTCCCTCTGGCTTTTGAACAAAGGCTGTAAGCAAACTCGGGTATAATAGACCGACATAGACCACCCACAAAACACAAAGCAAAAAGAGAAAAACCCCAAGAAATTGAAGGGTGCGAGGAAAAAAAACACAAAGCTGCTGGCTGTAAACATCCCCGATAAAGTACGCGTCCCTCCTCCTCCCCCCAACACAACAACCCCAGAAACTGAGCAAAGAGCAGACTAGCGTTTCCGCGTGGCCCGACGCTTTCTGGTTACAGGTGTCTTTTGTTCCTCTTGCACCTTTTTGTCCTTTTGCCGGTCGCCAGCGTGGGTCTCGCCGACAGGAGATGCGCTCCTTGTGATCTTCGATAGGCGGGGAGGGTTGCTTCTAGAAGATTCTATTACAGGGGAACGGCTTCTGATTATTGCTTTTTCGACGACCTCTTCCTTTTCCTCTTCTGGCTCGTTTTTGTCAATGGGTTCATTACTGAGGTGGGTCCCATTGGGGGGTGACTTGCTCCTTGCGCTTCTAGTTAAGCGGGGGGATTCTGGGGCTTTGAGTGGAGTGGCCGCAGCTTTCTTCTTGCCTTCAGCTGAGGGGCCGGCCCCTTCGATTGGTGGTAGGTAAGCCAGGAAGAATTGGGCGCGAAGGAGAAATAGGGTGCCTAGATCATTGCCTCCGCGCACAACGGTAATGTTTTTGAAAGAATTACCATTGGGAGGCCTTTGGGGACCTGTGCCATTTTCTTCAAGAAGGATACGCTCGATCTGTCCGGGAGAATGGACATCATGCATTGTTTTGTCCTCGACGCCGTCGACAGATTGTCGCATCTGGGCTGGAGGGTAGGATAATTGCATAGCACCGGTTGCCTGATCAATAGCAGTAATCTGTAAATTGAGAGGATGTTAGCTCTATTGTAGCTGATCAACGTTCAGGACCCAAGGGGGACAGGAGTACAATAGCATTTTTCTCAATTACTTTGTAACCAACGAATTGACGTCTCAAGCAAAGGACGTCATTGACTCGAATGACATGATGTCGGGCCATGGTAGTCAGTTTGATCGACGCTGCTTGGCCTGCCAAGCCCGGATTTATGATCTCCTTCTTCTGTCCCCAGAAGGACTCCATGGCTCGATCTTTCATGAACTGGAATTCGTCGTCGGCTCGACGGCGCATGATTGAGTCAATCTGGTCACGGAATTTTTGACTATATTTGCCCTGCTCTAAGCGCTCCTCAATAGCACTCAACTGTGTCCGGAACCGGGTATCATTCCAAAATGGCGGAAGAATGTCTGAATCCAGATTACTGTTGGGGTGGCTGGGTTCACTATCATCAACCTCTCTATCAAATCCCGGGAGAAGGGTATAGAGTTTTCGCTTTTGCTCGTTGCTGAGCAAGTTGAAACTCTCGGGAGTGATGAGACTCTGCGAATGGTCAGTTCGAAAAACGCTGGTCATTGGATAAAAAAGCACATACCTCAAATCGGCTCACCAACGGGTTTCTGCGCTCGATGACTGGCGGTACCCATGGTTTCTCAGGGTACTCTTGACAACTAGGAGTAATTGGTCTCTCTGTTGGCCTTCCCGGTTCAACGTCAGATCCATTCTCAACGGACGGAGCCACAGTTTCAGGAACATCAACAACCGCATCCTTTGGTTGAGTCGTATCTGCGATAGTCCTCCTTGGTTTCTTGTCGTGCGAACCTGTTGGCGAAGAGATAGACACCGCCTTTCTCTTATTCCCCACTTGAACTTGAGGGGGAGGGCTGGGGGCGGGCTCGGGATTAGGTGCGACGGGAGGGTCTTGGTTAGCGATTATCAAACTCTCTATGCCAGTAGTCACAAGCGACTTTTTCGTAGCTATTCTGCTCGACGAGCGACGTGACCTAGAATCCATGTTTTCGATCCGTGTACTAAAATTAGATGACACTTTTAACAAGCGCCTGATGATGGTGACGATCTGGCTGATGAGGGGGGTATACTGGAGGGACACCGCTAACGGTAGTTCAGCCGATCGAATAAAATCGTGGTGTTAGAATAGGGGTTGTGAGAGGTTCAAGCTAGAATGGCAATCCGTTAGACGACCGTTATATGGACCCCAGGAAGATGGGGGTGGGCATACTAAGTCTTGATGCGACACAATACGATGCGACGGTAGAGGATCCGATTGAAGAAAAGCAAGCAAAAGTAGTCGCGGTATTTATCTGGCACTTATCTGGCACCGGTGTAGGTACTATATAGAGAAATATATATATCGGTCGGGGTAAAGTAAAGTAAAGGAAGGAAGGCACGGTAAGGAACAAACTGAAACTGGTGAGCGAGGCTATTCGCCCTGTGTAAGGAGGTAGTGTGTGTGTGGTCAGGAGAGAGAGGGGGAGGGAGGTGGGGATGAGAGAGGAGGGAATACAAGATGATGGAAGGGAGTTTAACGAGTATGAGAGAGAGCAGCCCTTGGGAAACCTAAGGTGACAGGAGGACGATCGTCACAACGCGTGCGCCTTGCGGCTCCCCACACTAAACAAAAAGCTACCCTAACCCTTGCCGAGACTTGGCGTTTTTTTTCTGGACCCTTTAGCGCTGCCGCTCTGCTCCCTGACGAATTTCCACAGTAAGCTCTCCCGAGCTCTATTTGTTCAAGCACTGTACCGGGGAAGCGAAGCCATATCATACAAATAAGGGCGCCTTTCACTACCTATCATAGAATTATAGAATTTAATATGGCGTGCTGCTTTATCTCGCACGGCGTTCGTTGAATAACTGGTGATGTAGTGAAGTTAGAGTTTGCGCATAGCTTTTAGAGCCGCAGAAACCCTACCCGCACCGAAACAAGGGACTTCTTTGGCTAGTCCTAAATAGGCATCCACAAAAATAGCCAAGACTGGTCCCAATTCCCCCATAGAATACTCGGGTGGTCTCCTGCTGGCAGTGGAACTAGGGAAAGTCTGGGTATTAGAGAATAATTGATTGTATTTGCAAAAAGCTCGAATCTAAAATTGTCTATCACTTAAAACCCCCGTCTCCAATATTTCTTTCAGGTCAAATGGTTCATGCAAGAGCATCTGCCAATATAGAAACTCGCACTCATATGACTCTACCAAGGACGCTCCAGCCCGTACTTTTCGGGGAACCTCGCCAAATATTGGGCTTGCAGGGGCATTCTTGACAAAGGTGCATAAGTGGAGGGGTAGACACAGCGCATTGCACTTCTAGAGCTACAGTGACAAGAAAATAACCACAAGCCATCCTTCACCTGCGCGAATGACCCCTGTCATCGTCTCTCCGCGGTGTTCGCGACCTGCTTCTTCTCCTTCTCCGCCTGTCTCGATCTTCGTTATCCCTTCTGTACCGGTGCCTATCTCGACTCCTAGTCCGGCTTCTCTGTCGCCTTTCTCTCACCCCCCCCCTGTCTCTGTCGCGGTGCCTATGCCTGTCCCTATCGCCCCTGCCCTCACTTCTACTCCGCTCCCGTCTGTCACCACGTTCTCTCCACCTCTCCCTCTCCGCGGGCCTAAACTCTCCTTTCACAGTATATCCCGCATCCCGCCCCCCGGACGCGCCATCGAGAATGCTCTTTCCGGCTCTCTTCCCAAAACCAACTCCTTTACCCTCCTCATTGTCATCCCCAGGCTCCCCAATAGCCCTCTTGACCTCGTCCTGGTCAACAGGATCCATATGTCTCTTGACAGTCTTGAAACCTAAGGCCTCACTAAGAGCATCCTGTTCCGCTTCCTTGATCTTCCGGATTTCTTCCTTCCGGGCTTCCTCAACTGACATCTCGCCAGCCCCGGATTTAGCGTACCATGTCAGGTCCTTGTTTTTCTGCCATCGACCGACAGCTAAAAATGGACTGGTTAGCCAGTAAAATATAAAAAGCAAGAAAGAAAAGCGGGGGGAGAAGGGGATGCAAATAGATATCTAACATTGGTGGGAGGATTTATAGCGATGAGAGAGATGGACAAGTGGTGGGAAAGAATTGGGGGGGGGTAACACACGGGCCATAAGAGAATGCCCCAGATAGTTCTCACGATCCTTATCCTCCTTGACATCTTCCCATTTAAACTCGGCCCGACCGCCACGCGAGGAGTCGCCCTTGCGCAGGCCAGATAGGAGATCCATTACTGCGCGGGGTGAATAATAGCCTCAAACAACCTTCGGAGAGGGAGAGGGGATTTGATAGCTGATAGGGGTTTCCAAACGGGCGAGCAGGCTGGCAGGCAAACGACCAAGTGACGTTAAAAGATAAAAAAGGCGGCCGGTAGGCTGATGGGTGATGTAGGCAAGTGCAGGTATGTATCTGTCCCGCGTTTTGATTGACTGACTGAAGAATGATCGGAACGATTTTTGAAAAAGCACTCAGCTAGCTAGCTACAACCCGATGCCACTTCTGCAGTTCGAGTGCTCGAGTCTGGTAGTGTGATACCAGTATGTGAAAGCGAGAGCGTTTGTAATACAAATGACGGGACTCCAGAAAACGCTTGTCCTGGCTCACTCAGCCCCCAAGGGTTTTTTTTTTAAAAAAAAAAGAAAGAGAAGAGAAGAGAAGGAAAAGACGTGATTGATTTTTCGCCTGATGACACCTTACCAAGGAAGGTGAAGTCAATTTTTACTGTTCCGTCCTCCAGACCCTAACCACTAGCTCATAGAGCCGCACCACGACTTTTGCCTACACAGCGTATTATCCAACCGAGCCCCACTCCCCCTCTCCTCTCTGGACAGCTAGTACTACTCCCCCATATGCGTGTTTGGTGTTCCCCATTCCCCTGCGAGGAATGAGAATTTCAATAATGCCCAAAACGAAGCACTTCAAGAAAAATCCCACTCGCTATGGGCTTCTGTGATCCTCATGGGCGGGTTACGAGCGGGGCCGTCTTAAGCAGGGTAAGCAAGAATTTAGTGTTTAAGCATTCTTTCAAACTACCGGTATGGCGGCGACGAAAGGGTGGTGGGCATGATAGGATAGGATGGCGTCTTGGGCGTTTCATCCCATCCTAAAATGCAAGATTTAAGCGAATGGGAGTTGCAACGAAAATTTTTCATGGGGAAGGAAGGGAGGAGTTTGCATTGCTACAGCACGAGCTGTTTTGGTGGAGTACTGCTGCTAGCACACTACGGCGGGTATGATACCGGCATCATTCTTACCCCGGTAGTCTACTCTACAATACAGTACGGTGGATAGATTGGTGTTGTTCGCCACCTCCAATGTTCCGATTTCTCTTGTTTTTTTTCTTCTCTTTTCGCCGCTGTGGGGCGAATGGTGTTGGTGGTGGTGGTGGAAATGATAACGAGGGGATGAATGGTGGGTGGATAGGGCAGGATTTCGTGAGCGCTTACCATATGCTCAGGATCGAAGAGTCCTTGGACTAAATCCTTTTTTATTTTATTTTTTTTCATCTCAAATATTCTGGGATGGAGGAGGGGTTTGCTTTACCATTTTGCTTGCTTACTGGCTTGCTCAACCTTCAATTGATCGACTAGATGTGGCCATATCTATCGTGATTGTAGGGGCGACGGCGGCGGAGGTAAGAGTCAATTACGTTGGGAGGGGCGGGGGGGTTGAGTTACATTGGGGGGTCCTTTTTTTTTTTTTTTTTTTTTGCTTTTAATTTTTTATTTTTTTTTTTTTTTTTTTTTTTTTTTTTTTTTTTAATTTTTATATTTTTTTTTTTTTTTTTTTTTCCTTTTCATTTTCATTCTTCTCTCTCTCTCCTCTGTGCTTGTGATCATATGATCTATCGGTGGTGAGATAACTTATGATACGGTGTGGTACCCGCGCTGGAGTCAGGTTGGGCCTGAAAGACTGCACATACTGTATTCCGGACCGAATTATGCTATACTATATCCACCGCATCGACCGCACAATGCAGAATGCAGAGGCAGGTGGGAACAGATTGCATGGTAGATATGGGGTGCAGGTGGCTAAGCATCGCCAACCATTCCCTCAGTTCAGGTCTATTCTAGACAAACACGACATACAGGCCAGTACAGCCTTGCCGTTCCTCTAACAGGGGAAGGAGGGGGGAAGTGTTGATCAGTAAGTTGTCCTTCTTCGTTCTCTTTCTTTCTGTCTCTCTTCTTCTAATTGCCGAAACGGTGAGAAGTTGTGATATTATTTTTTGCTTCTTCCTTTCCTTCTTTGCTTCATAATGCTGCAGCAACAATTGTTTGGCTACCTTCCCTTTAGGACAATCACATTTTGGCCAGGGGGCCACTGTGAAAAAAATAGGCCCCGTTTCTGGTGGGTCGCGAAAGGAAGGGAAAAAAAAAAAAAGACCGTTTTCACGATGCTACCGAAAAGTCTGCTATGCAAGTTCGTGCGGAGACTGGGTGTGACAATAAAAAAGGAAATAGATGTGAAGGGATATGGACGTTAGACAAATGAATAAGCAAAGTACCGGCTGTTAAGCGATGAAAAAAATAGAAAAGGAAAGAAAAAAAACAAGGTATTTTAAGAGCGCATCTGGAAGGGGAATATATCGTTTTTATTTATTCTTGTTTTCACCTTCTCGCTCGCTCCTTTAAGCCCGATGCGGAGGGAATAAGAGGCAGGAGGGGGAGGGGGTATACGAGTTGGCTTTTTTTCTTTTCTTTTCCTTCTCTTGACCATTCGGGGTGGAAACGAAACAACCGACATGAGGCAAGAATGCTCGATGATGATGATGAATGGTATACCGGTACTCTATTGCCATAGATTACTCCCGGTGGTTAAAAAGCTGGGGTATGATATTATGGTTTATTGAGGGGCGGGCTTTTCCTTCCTCTCGATCAAGCATGGTTAGGACGCCTCAAGATATACGGCAAGAAGCTTGAGGCGCACAACTTGGGGTAACTCATCGAGCACTGCAAGTCCTGAGTGGTTGGATTTATCGGAGGGTCTCTATTTGGGTCTTGATGTCATACACGGGGACGCATGCTCTGTCTCTCTTACTCTCTTCCTCGCTTTCGCCATTCTTTCACCACTTGGCGTGTTGCAGCTGCCAGCAAAAAGAATGAGAAGTCTGGAGCAGGCGGGCAGCTGAGGAAGGTGGAGAGGGATGGCTCCAGAGAGTGGATCTTGTATGTCAACGGCCGGCAGGCGGTTTCTGTCTCTGCCCTTCCTCACATTCTCTCTCTCTCCATTTTTTGACCTTTCGTTCGACTCTCTTCCTTCACTACTACCCTGGCCCTGACCCTGGCAATGCCCTAGCCTGCACCCTGCAGCAACCCGCAATAAATTCCTCCCTCTCATATCATATCACCCACTGCACGAAAGGCACGACTCCTATATTTTTTTTTACCCCCCCTCCCTCTTTAGAGTACTGTAGGAATCTTTGATCGTGGCTCCCCTTGGCCTGCCCGTCACTGGTAGTCTGAATATGGCAAGTTTGGAGAGATTAAGAACCAAGAAGGCGGTAGTGAAGATCCCTCAATTGAACTGACCTTTTTTTTTTTTCGGAATTGCTTCCGCCATCGTTTTTTCTCTGGGAGCCATGAAACTGCAAACCGTAGACCGTCCAGATCTAGCTAGGGTGGCCATCATAGCAGGCGTCTGATTTCATATTCCAACCTTACATCCTCCCCTCTCCCCACCTTCCCATTCCCATAATTCCAGCTCCCCCCCCCCCCCTCCTCCACCGGTACTGGAGGAGCACCGGTAGGGTTCTGTGGCTGTTAGAGAGCCTTTCAATCCTTTCTGGCAAGGTGGGTGCCTGTCTGCTCTTGGTATATTTCATCAAGGCCACTGCAATTGGGTGGTAGGGCTACCGTACTGAAAATTCGATAGATATCTCTTGCCTCTTCCCTCTTTTCCCCACTACCAACCACAATAACTGCCACCACCACCTCTCTCCCTTCCCAGCATTTACCTGCTGCTGCTCCCAATCCTCTTGCTGCCGCTGCTACCGTCCACTCTGCAGCTTAGGCGTGAGAAGAAAAAGCTGCTTCTGTGATTGTTCTGCTACTGCTGAGAGCATTTGCACTCTATTCTCCTAGCTTCTATGAGTTATCCTGCCAAAAACGGCGAAGCAGGCCTCTCCTCTGGGTCTCCAACACCTACTCCGGGTGCATACTTTCCTGGTCGTCATGATATATCTCCATCTTCGAGTTCTCCTAATGTAGATATTCCTCCTACGGGCTTACGGCAGCGAAGGTATGCTTCCACCCAACCATTCTACTTTTCAATATGAACGGGACACGACGTTTCCAGAGTTTAACCTTCCGCTTTTCCTCTCTGCCATCTCCCCCATTGGGATCTAAGCTCATTACAAACATTATTTGGAAATTAGATCTTCCCTTTCACTAGGTTTGGATGCAATTCGCTACGCAGGAGGCGTGAATTCCCTCGACAACTTTGCCCGCTCTTGGACGAGAGCTGCTGGCTACCTTGAAATTACACCCTCCCGGCAATCCTTTCTTTCCGTCGATCCCTCCAGAGACGAGGAGGAGAACTCGTCTTGCGCTATAGATGACGAAAACTACTATGAGGACGCCGAGGTCACCCAGCACCTCACCGCAAGGGCTTCCCTACCGGCAACTGGTTTTGGATCTTATGGCTCGATCTCTAGATATGGGAGTACTGGTACGGGTTTTCCCGGAGGAAGGTTGAATGACACAGCAACCAGACATGCCGCAGATTTGTTTGTCCAGAAGCAAACTGCCGGTGAAGTAGTCGCTGTGGATGAGGCTCTGGATAAAGAGAGGGAGCCCCTGCTTGTAACGACAGTTACAACCGAGAGTGGAAGCGTCGAGCACATTATTGTTGGGCAGAGCACACTACCCCAAACGGTCTTCAATAGCGTCAACGTCCTTATCGGGATCGGTCTTTTGAGTTTACCCCTTGGTTTGCGTTACAGTGGATGGTAGATTGTCTCATTAACTTGCCTATCTTACGTCGGAACGAGCTGACAGGGGTTTGGGTGATACAGGCTGATAGGGTCAATCTTCTTGATCTGTTCCGCCATGATAACGAATTACACCGGAAAGCTTCTCGCTCGCTGCCTCGACAAGTCCCCTAACCAATCGTTGGTAACTTATTCCGATATCGCCTACATTGCTTATGGACACAAATCGCGGGTATGCGTTTCGATCCTTTTCTCACTGGAGTTGATGGCGGCATGCGTTGCGCTGGTTGTCTTGTTCTCGGACAGCTTGAATGCACTATTCCCTCAGATCGATAAGCTGCAGTGGAAGATCATTGCGGGCTTTGTGTTGACTCCGTTGAGCTTCCTACCCTTGAAGGTGTTGAGTTTTAGTAGTATTCTGGGGATTCTCTCTACTTTCAGCAGTGAGTTGCTCCCTGCGCACCGGCGAAGGTTTTGTGAAGCACTCTAACTGTTGAAACTAGTTGTTATGATTATCTTTATTGATGGTTGGCTGAAACCTACTGCGCCTGGGAGCTTGAGGGAGCCAATGGCCACCTATCTATTCCCTCAAAGCTGGTGGACAGTACCACTGAGCTTTGGCTTGCTCATGTGTAAGTTTCCTAAACCGCCTCAGTCTTAAACTTAAAGATGCTAATGTTTGTCGAAAAATTAGCTCCCTGGGGAGGTCATAGTGTGTTTCCAAACATCTATAAAGATATGCGTCACCCGAAGAAATACGATAGAGCTGTCGACATCACCTACATCTTTACAGTATGTATTCTTGGGGGAAAAGTAGTGTAAGTTCATACTAACTAATTTTAGTTCGTCCTTGACATAACCCTCGCTGTCATTGGCATATTAATGTTTGGAGATGGAGTGATGGATGAAATTACCTCGAATATTTTGGAGCTCCCTGGGTACCCTGCCGCTCTCAGTATGGCCATGGTGGGGTTTGTTGCGATTATCCCTTTGACCAAGACTCCTTTGAAGTATGTCCTAGTTATCCTGTGTCTCTACCTACAATACTAACTAGGTCATAGTGCACGACCAATCGTTACTACTCTTGAAATCTTCGCTGGCGTAGATCCTCGAGCTATAGCTTTGCAAGGGGAATTGGTTGGAATGTCTGGATTAACCCGCGGTCTGTTGAAATGCCTTATAAGAAGTAAAACCCTCCATACTCTCTGATTATCAGCAGTGGCTAATCTTGTTTACAGTTGGTGTAAATACCTCCTTTGTTATCATTGCTATCCTTGTCCCGTCCTTCGATCGGATCATGGCTTTCCTCGGATCTGCACTCTGCTTCTCAATCTGTGTCGTCCTCCCCATGATGTTCTACCTCAAGATTTACGGGGACGAAGTGCCGAAAAAGGAGCGTAGGATGAACCAGATCCTCATTGTGGTTTGCACTATAGTGGCAACTATTGGTACGGTCGCGGCGTTCGTCCCTAAAGAGAACTTGGGAGCGTAAAGAGTCATTGTTTCCTTCCTTTTGTTTGTATTCCTCCCGCCGTGATACAACGGCCTAGTAATTTTTCTTTCTTGGGTTTAAGACAAAAGTCGTCGTTTTCTCAGGGCGCATTATTTCTTCCATTTCTTCTTGTTTCTTTGATTCTCGGTTCTATTTCGGGATAGGTAAGACGGAGCACACGGCTATTAAATAAAGGCTGCTATATTCCTCTTCTAAACGCATGTTTGTGTTGCATATTGTACTGTTTAGTAGAGCTACCCCCTATCAGTATCCCTTGTTTATCCGGTTCAACGTGATTGGATGGCGTGACCGAATGATGGGGTGTGATTGCCAAGACGAATTCTGACAATTCAATTGTCTTTTCATGGGCTTCATCATGTCAACCTAACCTTGCCGAAGCCGGCTTGACTGTCATCCCCAGCTTTCCTTCCTGACAACACCCCACCATCATCGCCAAACTCGTTTGACAAACTTTAACACTGCACCAAAAAAAAAAAACCTCGGGCAACCAAACCACCAACCAAGAAGAAAAGAAAAGAAAAACATCAATCATGTCCGGTCTCTGGCGCTTCCCACTTCCCAAACTCCCCTCCTCGGCCGCCCTCCGTACCGCAGGCGTATACACCTCCGGAGCTCTCGTAACCCCCCCCCCCCCAAACCCCGCCTCCCCATTCCCTCCCCTGTACAAACTAACAAAAAAACCCACAACCGCCCCAGTTCTCCCTCGGCTTCTTCCTCCTCCTGGACGCCGCAGTCTACAGCAAGCACGCGAACGGCGGCAACGTGCACATCACCATCGTGGACTGGATCCCGCTGGTCTGCAGCATCCTGGGCATGCTCGTCATCAACTCCATCGAGCGCAGTCGACTCGTCGCCGACAGCTACAGTTACAGCGGCAACGGCGTCGCGTGGAAGGCAAAGTTGGTGCTGTTCATGGGCTTCGCCCTCATGGCCGGTGGGCTCGCGGGCGCCGCCACGGTGCTCATCATGAAGTACGTCGTGCCCGGCTATCCCTGGCCCACGCTCGGCTTTGGCGTGGCCGGGGTCGCGGGGAGCGCTTGCGTCATGCTCTCCTCCGTCGTGCTGTGGGTTTCGCAGAATATTGAGGAGGATTATACGTATAGTCTTTCGTTGTAGTCTTTTTTTTTTCTTTTTTCCTCCTTTCCTTCTTTTTTTCTTTCTTCTTCTTTGTTTCTTTCTTTTTGATTTTTTGGGGTGTGGGTTTGTGGTTGGGAATGAGGGGGGGGGGAAGGGGGCGGGTGGTGACAGCTGTGGCGTTACCGACAAGTTAGTTGCGGCGAGTGGATGGGACCAGGTGGGTATTGGACGACATCGCTAGATATCACATATGTACCAATGCAGTAAGCCCCCTAGTTATTTAGTGTTTTACCTCTCTTTGCTTCTCCTTATTGTGACATTGGTTTTTTTTTCTTTCTCTTTTTGTCTTCCAAGTTACGAGATTTTCATTTTGAAACATTCTATTGGACGGGTCTTTTGCCTTTCGCTCGGATGGGTGGTATGGTATCATGTAGGTACTCGAGTATTGGGCAAGCGGTGTTGGCGAATACAATATTTAGGCACAAAATTGGGTGTGGGTCGTTTTTGTTTTGCATTTTTGATCATGGTTGCGTAAGCTGGGCTGCGGTTAAGCCACTGCTACGATAAGCGGGATTCACGAACGGTCACTCGTTGATTGCTCGCAAAGCGATAATAGTATTTGTTGGGGCAAGTAAGGTAGAGTTAGGTGAGGTGCACCATTCACTAGATTTCGCACGAAACCGTGTCTAGGCTCAGCCGCTATCATCCCATCTTTAGTAATAAGGGATGTGCACAAAAAACCTATGCCATCCCGTCTAAGCCAGTTAATACTCCTCCCTGAGCACCCCCTTCAACTTTCCCATCCCCTTCTCGTACCCGTCGATCTTCCCCTGTGCCTCGGCGATCTTAGCAAGCAGATATGCCACCCTCCCCTTAGGCGGATTTGGCAGCATTCCAATCTTCTCGAGTTCCTCGCCGGCCTTCTGGATGACCGCCGTCTCGGCCTTGAGGAGCGAGGCGAAGCTCAGAAAGTCCATGCGGGCGCACAGCACCCGATCCGTCACAAGACGTCTGAAGGCAGCCTGGAACACGGGGCGTCCAGGCTTGACGCACCAGGGGCGGCCATTCTTCGTGACGATAGTAACGAGCCCTGCCTGCTCTAGGTTCTGCAGCGCATCTTCGCCAGCAAACTTGAACAAGTCGTGGACGAGCACGTGGTGGTAGGCGACCTCGCCCTCCCCCGCGAGCGTCTTTACGAGGTGCCAGGCCTGCTCTGTGCCCCAGGTGCGCTTACAGCCGCGGCTAGCTTCCTCGAGGAAGTAGAGCTTGAGGATTTCCTGCGCCGAGGTTTCGATGATCGCCCCAACAGCTTGCTTCGGTGTTTCGCCGGCTTTGATGCGGCGGGAGAGGAATTCTAGGTCTGTTAGGCGGCCGCCCAGGGCTTGGATACTTCCGTCGAGCTCCTCACGCGCCTTTTCATTGGCAGCGCCGTCGAGTTGGCTATTGATGTGCTTCAGCACGAAGCGCTTTGCGGGCTCCGGTTGGGCGTCGCCAAGGAGGATTGAGCGGAAGACGCGGTCGGGAAGGAATTTCGCGAGCGATTTGCCGAAGGATGTGTCGTTTGTTAGGAATATTACGTGGGCTATGTTCGTGGAGACGAGGAGTGCGGCCCTATCAAGGGAGCGAGGTTAGTGTCGAGTGATGGCTTATGAGGAGGGGAGGAGGTAATTACCAGTCTGCGAGACGTTCGTAGATTATGCTATTACCTTCCATATGCAAGAAATTATCTATTACTACGACGGGGCGCTTTTCGGGGTGTGCACCAAGGTACTCGTCGTCGCTGAGCCATTGATCTTTGTTGTCGGCACGTTTGTCCCGAAGTGCCACTGCCTTGAGCGCATTTCCTGTGTTTAGCAAAATCTTGTTAAATTGTGTTTCCAGTGCTTGACTGAATCCAGCCGGACTCCCAATAGTCCCCTGTGCGGCCAGATCCAACAAACTACTGATTGTGTTCAACCATGAAAATACAGGCCGATATCCAACCTGGGCTGCCGCCGCAGCGATAATCGCACTATCCCCGTGCGCCTGATCGATGGGTTCACAATCGATGATAAGGACATTCTCCCTACGTGCCAGTACCGTGTCGACCACAAGTCCCCTCTTTCCAGACCCCCGGGGACCCTGTACGACGATGAAGGTCCCCACCGTCTCTAACAGCCCTGCCTTCAATTGCTCGGCTTGTTCCTTGCGCTCATCCCAGACTGCCCATAATTCGCCCATGTCCCTGTGTCTACTTCCGATAGGTAACATCCCGATGGTATGTCTCTTCAGCCAATTATAGTATGTGTTATCGCTAATATTCAAGGCGCCGGTGATCTTCGCTCTAACGAACCAAGTCCTTACAGGGTCGAATATGGCAACGGTGAATGTTGCTATGAATGCTGCTACCAGTGGGATGACAATTCTCGGGTGGTTGACCAGCCAATCCTTTATCCAATGGGTCTTGATAGTCCTCTCGTAGAGGATCCTTAATGTCGCTCCAGGTCCCTTCCCGGGAACAGCCTCCATCTCTGGCACTGTGTACCCGTGCAGACAATTCCTCGCTGCCGTAGCGCTACGCATACGGAGGTACTGCACAATCGCAAACTTTGGCAACTCCTTCGATGCCGGCAGTTGAGGGAGTATGTCAACAATCCTCCCGTACCGCCTAAAAAGCGTATATACAGCCTCTTGACTAATTATCCCCTCACCACCAACAAACTCCACCTTCAACCTCGTGCTCGGAAACTTGTACAAGTCTTCCAACCACGGTTTCCCCCTCACAATGTACGCTCTGACCCGCCTGAGCGGCGAGAACCAAGGCTTCAGTCTCTTTTCTTTGAGGAAATTCGCGATGATTGCTTCCGTCTCTTCTATGTTCGGTGAGCGAAACTTGACGAATGCACCTCCATCTTTCAACATTGGTACTATTCCTGTTATGGTGAATTCTGAATCGAGGAGGCTCTTCGGAATGTATTGTGTCCTAATGCGTGATTCTATGGATTGCCTATCGTAACGCATCATTAAGTAGCGGATGTCATATTTTGCTGTTTTGAGGGGGTAGACATCTTTTAGTTTTTTTATTTTACCAACCTGGTCAGCTATAATATATTCATCAGGCGATAGAGGTGAAGATTTTGGTACGAACTGTCAAAAAACAACAAACCCTCCCCGGGTGCCAGGTCTATAAACCCGCTCTTTTGCAAACCAACAGTACTCGAGTATCTCCTCCCCCACTGCAAGTTCGTGAGCAACCGGTTAGAAACTTTTCCATTGTTGCGAGACGAAGGGGTGAAGTAGAATTTTGGCAGCAGGCGGTGGCCATCACGCAGCTGACGCAGGAAGGAGCAGAGCTCCCGGTTCATGTCTTCTGCTGCCGAGGGAAAGAAAGTGGAGATGGACTTCGATGATTGTCTTGGACGAATGGTAAGAGGAGGCTATATTAGGAATTGGTTTTGAGTTCACTGTTGGTCTCTCAAGTACCGGTAAGCTTCCGAGCCAGGTATGACGTCGACAGTGTTCTTTTTTGGTTGGCTTGGCTTAAACATCACATGCTCGCTTGCTGGTGGGATTTTATTGAAGCAATGTTCGCGCTGCACAAAAGAAATTCCCTCTGCACACTCATGATGGATTTCAAGTGGCTGCTCAGGGTATCGCACTGCGCACTCCCCCCCCTCACCCCCCCCCCCGCTTCCTATGCAGGTATCTGCTGGCGTTCTAAATCTATCTGTGAGGGTGGGAATTCACTTAACAGGGTTATGGACATGTTAGGTTTACATGATTTCTCTTTTCTTTTCAGGCCATACTACATACAAGAAAGATTAACGGAAAATAAGGAGTATAACGAAATATTCGTGCTTCATGAAATCGTATAGGCACTTCGGTTCCTTAACAGAGTGCCTCTTCTACCTGTCTATACCTATCCTTTTCTGTCCAAGATTCGTGAGGAATCTATACCCTCTCTGTCGTAGTCCAAAAGCCAAGAGTCTACCCCAACATCCCGGCCTCTCCAGCCCAACCCTTCGTCATTGCCAACCGGGATCTGCAACAAAGGGAAAGGGGAAAGGAAGACAAAAGGAACTCTGGTTCCCAATCCAAAAGTAATTTTGTGCAAAAAAAAGAGGGATTCCCAGAATCAGAGGGAAAGGGCAGGGACACATACCAATGGTCCTAGGGGAGAGGAGATCGTTAATAAAGGCGTTAATTCATAAATCGTTTAGGCACAAGAAGTGAATAACAAAGGGGAGCGTGGTGAAAGCGAATGTGGAATGGCCGAATAATTTGATGGCTCCCCAATGGGTTCAGTTTGGACTGGCTCTACCAACACCTCCAGAACCAGCTACCAATTTATACTCAGATATAGGCTATTGAAGCGCTCACTGAAGAAAAGAGGGTGTTTTATACATTAAGACCCCCTATTAAAACGAGTAGCATCGCTAGTTCCGTTTCCGTGGGTGGCTCCTAGGTTGTGGTGATACTCAGGCATATGTGACGGGTCGTAGACTAGCTCCGATAGTGAGGTCCCACGATTCGCACGAATGTAGTTATCGAGAAAACCAATACCGGAAGTATGGGCTGGATACTGGCCCACACGATCGCCTATCAGTTGATAGTAGTCTGTAGAGAGAAGTTAGAACAGGAATGGGAGAAGACCTCTCGAGAAGATATTACTTACTATTATGACTTAGCTGCATAGAAGCTCTGTCTTGAGCATCCTGGCCAAATTGTGGCGCAAACCGACCGTGAGGGGGGTGGCTTCCTGATAGACTAGAACTAAATCCATTTTGAAAATTTGGATGATATGCAGCAGCAGCTGGGGGCTGCGTGCTAAATATGCCAGGCGGATGAATAGCGGATTGATTGAGCTGTGATGGCATCATATGATCTATCGGATTTTGTGGGGTCTGCTGGTTTGCAATGGAACTTGGTGAGTGGTTGAGGTGACTGCTCGCATGGATAGGGCTACTGGACGGCGGATTAGTTTGAGTAGATGCCGAGCAATATTTCTGATGCTCCAGAAGCAGCTTGATCATTTGGTCTGCCCAACTTGTCGACTGCTGTCCCTGCGAATCGTACTGATGGAGGTTCTGGCTGCTCGTACTGTGGCCCGAGGGGTCTATATAATGAGCATTATGAGGGGGAGCTTATTCCAGGTCAGCAAGCGTAAAAAGGTGCTCTCCCAAACACTTTATATATATACCTTCTAGATCATAGTACTCGTGCTTCGCAATAACTTGCTTCAGTTTGTCGTAGTTTTGGCCCTTCACCCTGCTAACAGCATGGTTCAAATCTAAGGCCAGTGAAGGTATCCTCTGAGGGGGACCACTCAATGGTTTGCATTTCTTCTTATGCTTAAAAACATGACGACTATATTGGCTCGAGAGCCCAAAGCGTCGTCCGCAACCCCGTGCACAAAAACTAAACCCTTTAATGTGGGTATTCTGTAGATGTTGACTAAAACCATATTGCGTGAGCAAAGCCTAAAAAATACCTAATAGGGAAAGGTAGCTCACATGAGGTTGTTCCAATTATCCCATTGCTTGTCCTTGCCTTCACAGCTGGGCATAGGGCATGGGAGGGCCAGCGGTTCCTTTGAACCAGGGTGTATGGTGGGTCCATCTTCTTCGTCACTCTCCTCGTCCTCCTCATCCCCGTCCTCCTCCTCCTCATCTTCCTCCCCCACCCCTCCGGCGTCCCTGCCATTATTGCTTCGTACGGCAGAAGTCGCACGGTTTCCTCTAGTCCGCTTTTGTGCAGGACCCTGTTGGTTACTGCTTTTCCCTGTGGTTTCTCTACCTCTCTTCGAGCTAGTAGTAGTCCCACGTCCTCCGTGCCCAACAATATACTTAGGCGTGCGAGTGAGAGTATTGGAATTCGACACTGTGGATTTTGGAGCAGTATGTGGCCCAGGTGTGAGATACCTCGAGATATTTTCTAGATTCGAAAGGGTTCCCGGGGCTTCTGAATAAAGTTCCTCATGTTTTATCGATTCGTACGGCGTAGAACTCTCTGGGACATTATTGTTGAGCAAGAATTCAGTGCCCCCGAATACATGAGGGGTACCCGGACGATATCCAGTTTCGCCCGCTGGTTTATTAAGCTGTGGAACCTCTTGGTCCAGAATTCCCTGCTTAGAAGAATAAGAAAGGGAAACCGTTCATCTCAGTACATGCCCTGTTGTTTGAAGGGTGCAGGCGGACCTAAAGAAAGAGCATCTACTCACTTTTAAACGTTCGCGTCGGAGCTGACCATAATTTGAATCGATATGACTCATAAGTACCAATGCGAGTACTAATTGTGGATTCTAAAGTATAACGATGCTTTGCGGTTCTTTCGGTATGGAGGTTTTGGAGATAGGTAGTAGCATGCCTCAGAATGAAACGAGGTAGGGGACTACCCAAGCGGGTGAACCTGTGCACAGTTCGCCTAAGACGTGATCCAACTGCTTGAGATATGGGATAAAGTGAAGATTGAAACGTGTTTTTTGGTGGTAATTTGGGAATATCTCGACGCCTGTTGGACTCGGTAGCGCCTTCGGTCTCGATCAAGCGGGATTGTGACAGAGGAAGGAGAGGGGCAGAGCAGCTGTGAGCTAGATCTGAAAGTGATAAAAAGGGCAAAGGAGAGAGACTTATGCTGATTGTGCAGCCTGTACGTTTCTCCAGTGCACTCTGGCTCGAAAGGTTGCCAGACTTTCCCCCCTCTAACCGATTTTATCTCATTTTGCTGACCTTTGCTGTATACCGTAAAAAAAATGACACGCATCACAATTAAACAGTCTTGCAGCAAGGCTCAAACTCCCGTTGTCTGGATGATAAAATAAGAAAAGACGCAGATCCTCGGGGCGAGATCAAGGTTAGTAGTAGGTTGTTTTCCTTTTTTTTTTATTGCTGTTCGCGATCACTGCAGCACAGTAGAGCTGGACTTTCCCAACACTCGAGCACCTGGGATGCAGAGAAGTCCATGCTGCGAAGGCAGGCGCAGCCAGCTACCGTAGTTCCATTGGGCTTGTCTCGGCCACGGTACAGTACCGGTACAGCAACTGACAACCGCCCTACAGAACATCATTCCTCGATCACAAACCTCGACCACCCTCTAGCAAGCATCACCACCAAAACCCAATCATCCCTTCACCCCCTCTCTCCAACACCTACAAGTGCTCTCCACCCCCACTCAAAACACCATCAACGTCATCCCGCACCCCCGGAACACGCTCACTCTACACTCCAAATTACCCCTCCCCTTCAGCCTCCAAAAATGCACCTCAGCCTCCTCCCTCTCCAACAGGCATGGTACTGTACACACGCTTTCCTGCCTACCGGCCTCCGGCAGCGACAATCGGTGGTGCCTGGGGGCTCACAACATGTGCTTCGCTGCGTGAGTCGCGTGGTTTGGGCAGATTAAGAGTGCATGGGATGGACGGTGGAACGGTCGGAGGGGTGCGGGATTGCGAGATAGAACTGGAGGGATCTGTAGGTAGTTGCGAAGATGGATGCGCGTATCGTATGGCACTTGAGGGGGGGGGGGGGAAGATTGGTGTTTTGCCGTGGGATACCGGTAGGTAGATAGCATTAAATACCGGTAGTTAGGTTATAGGTAGTTAGTGTCCACGAGAGAGGGTAAGTGTAATAGAATATCGTAGTACATACGTAGCCAGTTCGGTACTTAGATGTCCGTGCCGAGGTGATGTTTCTACCAGTATTAGAATACCGGTAGGATATGCGAGGTCCAGAATGCACAGGGCTCGGATCCAAGCTCAAAGTGTGATAGTCGAATCTCTAGACTACCAGTGTCGATATAATAGATTATTTCCTAGCAATGGAGTGCCAATAACAGCCTGGATTGGAATGCTTCCCTACTTTAGTTAGTTTAAATTGAATGTTGAAACCTCCCACTCGCACTCTTCCCAGCTATCACTGCCTTGAGATTCCCCAACACCACGACTACCGTATGCCAGGAAGTTAGAACCCGTTCTCATGCCAGTATGCTCCGACAAATAACACGACAGACACCAAGGAATACAAACACAAACACCACAATGCCATCATAGCTTACATTAAGCTCATAGGAGCACTCGAGCTGATAACAGCTTCCACAGAACCCTAATCCCAAAACACCTTCCAGGCACATAGCAAACCCCCAACCTCCCTGGGGACAGAGTCCTCACTTAACACGAGTGGTATCATACATATGACACCCGGAAACAAAACCCCCCACGGCACCCAACATAACTACTATATACCTAGATACTATCACCACCACCAAGGCTTCCTCACCCTTCCTCCCATTAAACAATTCTCATCCCAGTCCCGTACATTCAAGCCTCGTTTCCCTAGATAGTCAAAACCCCGAATAGAGCTATCAGGAACAACGGATCATCCGGGGGAGTGAAATGGCGGATAAGTTAAGGTTTTTATCAGGGGAAAAAAACGAAACCGAGTGATAGTTGAGTGTAGCAAGTAAGCTACTGTATGCCGAGCAAGGTCGCGCCGGGGGGGGGGGGATAAAAGACGTTACAGATGATCCAGAAATTTGTGGCAAATAGAACAGATATTCATCTGCAGGTCACTTTACTTTCTCATTACTGGTTCTTTTCCACCGTACCCCTCCCCCTCCCCCCACGGACTTCAAGACTACTCGTACAAAGTTTTCAAATGCGCACAAAAAAAAAAAACCCCCCTGCATGAACACACTGGAATCTACAGCACCTGCCCATTCATAAAGTACCCATTCGGACGCCGCTGTGCCAAGATAGACGTCAATCAATACCAGGGGTGTCCGGATACAGTAAGTTACCCCTCGAGCTAGCAAATAGGCATGTTATGAATTGGGGGCTCTGCCAGTACTAGCACAGTGCTCGAGTACAATACCAGAAATGCGTGAGAAGGAAGATCAAGGGGGAACATGGGACCATAAGCTGTGCGGTCGAAAATTCCCTACTCTGGAAAGGCGCAGCAAAAGGCGAGACGCTCGGCCCCCTCCCAGAGAGATAAAAAAAGTACAGTACAGTACTGGGCCTTACCAGGCGAGGCAACTTCCAATTACATGGCATCTGGTCCAATTATTCCCAATTCCTGCGTTAAGGTGAGAAGCAGGGACCACGGGACGTGCAGAGCACGAATGGCCAACAGTTGGTACGGTACTACGGTAGTACATACTCGAGTACACCAGGCCAATCCGGCCAAGACAACGCTGAACCCACCCACCCACCCACCAGGGTGTCTGACAAAAAAAAAAAAAAAAAAAAAAGTGCAAGACAAGCTTTATGATACCGGCAGTGACGGGGGCTTAAAAAAGTCAATTTTGACGTTTGGGGAAGCTATTAGGAGAGATAAGATTAGCCCTGTCAAATTTCTCCTAACCCCGCAGCCCCTCTGGCCTGCGACCAACTGCGCAATGGCAGTTAGAAGAGAGCACCTCTAGCACAGACTAGCAAAGGGAAGGGTTGAAATGACTAAAAGTCCCAATTTTCTTCAACCTAGCCTCTTGGAGTCCAGGAGGGTTGACCGGATAACCTGTATTCTTGTTTTAAGAACCGGGGAACCTTTGGTATTGCACTGCCTCCAGTTACACCTCCCATATGTCCAACTAGTTGTGCATATGATCTCTTCTGGCAGTCAGCATGACCGGGCTGTGCCTTCACGATGTTTTCCACCAGTCACACATTGTTGAGGGTTCCAGTTGGTTGGAACAATTCATGCGTGTGGCCCCAGGCCTAAGGAGGGAGCGCGGAGGGGCCAAATAAGAAGGGCCACAAAGCCGGCGGTTTTTTGTCCCTCCACAAGCCTATGGGGCTCCAAGTTCGGTCTTGTAGGGTCGGATCGTGAGAGTTGGTCGGTGTTTTACCCGCAATAACCCTCCCATTCAGGAGGGTGAAAAGCGGGGTCGTGGAATCGATGGGGAGGAGCTTGGAAAGCGATTTTGGGAGGGAGATTCCTATAAGTAGGGGGAAGGGGAAGTTAATATCATATCATAGGAAGTTCCGTAGGCTGGTGATAATTTAGTTTCTGAATGTTGTGTGGGTCTTTTCAAGGTTGATACCACCTTCGTCTAGGAGGGAGTTGTATCATAATAACTCGAGAGGTTTGGGTCACTGTACTCGGGTATGATATCTCTCGGATACGGTAATCAATACGCTCCCCCAGAAAGAAACTCCCTTCCTCTATCGCACTTGTCCCAGGCAAGAAGTATCCAAAAACAGGGATTCGCAAACTATATGGCAGAAAATCCGCGCGCACCACAAACTCACCACTCGCACTTCCGGGTACTTCTTCCCGGGGCGGGTGTCACATTGTTCTCGGTACTGCATTGCGACGTTCACTTGAGAAAATCTCGAGATACGAAAGGGTGCGATCGACCCCTCGTTCTCCCATGAGAAATGGTGGGGGGTCGCTTTCCGAGACAGGACTAGAGTGATCCTCGTTCCAAACACTCAACCCGGTCCCGGAAAAAGAAAAAAAAAAGTGAGTAGAAACCCACCAAAAATTCAAAACCACCCACCTCGCCAGCTCCCCCCACTTCCATCCACCAACTCCAACAAAAATGGCTGATCACCCCCCAACAATCGACATCAAAAACCTAACTTACACCTTCACCGACAACTCCGTCGGATTAGAAGACGTAAACATTAATCTCCCAGCCGGCTCGCGCACGCTTCTAATCGGCGCGAACGGGGCTGGCAAGACGACGCTACTCCGCCTCGCCTCGGGCAAAAAACTCACAACCCGGGGCCGCATACGGATCGGCGGCGTGGACCCATTCGCGCACGGGCTGGAGGGCGTGACCTACCTTGGTCTAGAATGGGTTCTGAACCCGATCGTACGGAACGATATATACGTGCACGAGCTCCTGGCGAGCGTGGGCGGGGATGCGTATCCGGAGCGACGCGATCAACTGGTGCGCATCTTGGACATAGATACTGACTGGCGAATGCACATAATCTCTGACGGGGAGAGGCGGAGGGTGCAATTGGCTATGGGCTTGCTCAGGCCCTGGTCCATTTTGTTGCTCGATGAGGTCACTGTTGACTTGGATGTGCTTGCCCGGTTCAGGTTTTTGGAATTCTTGAAGGACGAGACGGAGACTCGGGGGTGCACTATTGTCTATGCTACGCATATCATGGATGGGATCGCCGGGTGGCCGACGAATTTGGTTAGGATGGCGGTGGGGAAGGTTAAGGCGGTTGGCACCGTAGCTTCGTTTCTGGAGGAGGCCGAGAGGAAGAGGGTTAGTGCGGGTTGTGGCAATGAAGGGATTATGCGGAATTCGGCATTATTGGATCTAGCGCTTGGTTGGCTGGCGGAGGATTTAGAGGAGAGGGGGCCCAGGGATAGGAAGAAGAGTGGCCAAGTGACGTATGATAATGTTGAGAAGGAACCCTTTTAATCTGTGGGATGTTCACGGGAGGGCCGGCTCTGGGAGCTTTCCTTTACTGGGCTTTGAGTTCGAGTAGATAGAATTTGATTAAGTCTGTCAGCAGTTCCTTCGACTTTCGTATTCTTCATGCGCGTCCGGGAGGCGTGGATCACACATGGCTGGCGCAGCACTGTGGGTAGACGTGGCGTGCGGTGGCCTGGCGACACCTTTGTTTGCTCTTGTTTTTGCTACTTCCCTCCATAAAGCTCGCTACATATCTGCGGTTTAAGCAATGGAGATACTGTACACTCGCACGGAACAATCCTCGCTGCTGACTGCCATCTCCCTCTTTCCCTGCTGGCCTTTTGTTGGTCTCCAGGTGATCTGTGTGACCGACTTATCCGGTGTGATTCTTTATCCCGGAGCATCACAATTAGTCACTCGCATTAATATCTTTGCGGATTGGGCGCTGATCGTACCTATCATCCAGCTTGATGAGCAGCTCCAGATTCGCCCAATCGCCTACCTTCACGTGATAGACATACAATCCCCCATCTTCTAGGCCTATCGCAAGCCAGCACTCCCCTTTTATTACCTCGCCCAAAAAGTCTAGCGCCGTGACTGGTACCTCGAATTTTAATGCAGTTCTGTTGACCCATCCCCCATCCCCCTTCTGCCATAATTTGACAGACTTATCTCTACTCGCAGTCGCAAACACATCCCCAGTGGGAGCCCACTTTCCATCCCATATTATTCTAGTATGACCCTTTTCCCTCATCTCCAATACCTCCCATCCTACATCTCGCTTTTCAAACACGGTCCACGCACGATCCCTGCCCACACTCAGCAGTCGGCTCCCATCAGGACTAAATGCCATTCCATGAACTGTGAGAGAATGCGATTTCAGAGGAGGTTTTATTTCCTGCCAGGTGTCCGTTTCGAAAAGTCTTATAACTGCGTGGTCTATAGTGCTAGCTTTACACGCTGTTGCAATGAGCTTCCCATCTGGTGAACATGATACAGCTGATATCTCGTATCCGTGCCCGTAAAGCTTTTCTCTCTCGGGCCAGAGCGTGTGTCTAGCGAGGTGATCTTCAAGGGGTGGGTGGCTGAGGTTCTCTATAACTGATGTTGCGGATTGGACGGGCTTCTGTTGCTCTTCGTCATAATAATCCTCTTCCTCTGGGGCACTCCCGTTGGATAATGGGAGGGCTGTTGAGCCATCGAAGGCTTTATTGGATAGTCCTAGTACTGGGACGTTGGCTGCATCCGGCATTGATCCCTAATGAATTACCAGCAGCATTAGAAACTGTTAATTCATGTAGGGGAACATCGTCTACTTTTGATGGCTCTGTTATGCCACATAAACTCTCAAGCAGCCCAGCAATAGTTTTCGGCTCATCGAAGACTCTCAGCAGTTTCTCGTCTGCGCCAGAAACAAACCCGCTCCCACCCAGGCTAGCTACACAATTGATATCATATCCATGGATCTGCGGCCTCGAAAACTCATGCCAAGAATTCAGGCCTTCTCTCTCCCTGATCCACTCCGCAGAGAGCCTCGTAGTCTGGTCCAGCCCAGTGGATAGTAGATACCCACCTGCCTTTCCCCACGAGCAGCCCATTGCCTCCTTCACATGCCCTCCTATACCCACACTCTGAGCCCATCGGCCCTCCTGGGGGGTGTATTTCCAAAGCCTCCAGGACCCGGTTTTGCTCAGCGCTGCGACTGCTTTTCTGTCTGGGCTCCACAACCCCATCCATAGGCCACCAGCAGAACCGGTCGCGGTAGAGGCCCCTTTGTAATCAGATATCTCTCCTAACCGAGAGGTAGTGAGCCAGATTCCTGAGGATTCGTCGGGTGCCCAGATGGAAAGTGAATTATCGGCGGATGTCGACAGTAATCTCAAACCTGACTCATCTGCTGTCTGAGGCCCCCATACCGCAGTGTATATCCAGTCTTCATGACCCATGAGCAATGCCTCAAAAGTAACGGACCACACTCTATCGTCCTCAACTCGAAGTTTGTGAGCTTTATTAGATAGACGATTGCTAAGACCGAAAGCTTTACTCTCTCCTTCTGCCGCTGCGGGCGGTAGCTCTTCTCCAGGATGTATACGCCACAATCGGATATATTTGTCCTGAGACGCAGAGGCTAGTACCAAATCGGATTCGGGATTAGAGTGGTTCTCAGGAGTGAACGCAAGAGATCGAATCCAATTTTCATGGCCGGAGAGAGTAGCTTGGTGAGAAAACTGGGGTGAAGGCGAGGGGGACAGGTATATTGAGACTGATGATGCGGATCCCGACACTGCCAGTATAAGGGCGGGGGGGCCTGATGAAGATGAAGAGGGAAGGACCGACAAGGCTAACGCTAAGGGATAAAACTGGGGTGCTGTAGAGAACGTTTGAAGAAGCTTCACATCTAATTCCCCTTTGGATAAGATTGAGAGACTGAATACAGCAACTACCCCATCCACCGAAGCCGATGCAAACACGGAAGGAAGCCGAGAACATGTTGCAATAGCGCTTACGGAAGCCTCGTGGACCTTCTCGATAGTATGGCAAAGTCTAAACGAATTCAAATCTCCATGGAATTGCCATATACGGAGTGACTGGTCAACTGATCCAGAAATGATGGTGTCCTCTGCTAAACCTTGGCCGGGTAGAAAGCGAACGACGTTAACGCGATCAGTATGCCCTTTGAGGGTGGAAAAGACTCCACGATACTCTGGGTCCTGAGAATTTAAACAACCTTAGTCACGAAATCAAAGGAAAACAAGACTTCACACCAACCAATGGATCCCACAACGATATGCATCTTCCAGCACCGAAGGCGAGAAGCCCAGAAGATGACCAGTCTGCAGCCGCTGGGTTTCGATTTCCTCCAATGGAAATATATGGGCAGCTAACCTCCGTCATGACACTAAAGGATTTGCGGGCGTTCCTATAGGGGTTGGAGCGTGTGGCAGAGGTGGGAAAAAAGTTTGGTGCTGTAGAAGCCGCGGGGTGAGCATTGCGGCTCTTGGTGGGGGGGCTGACAATCCGCCACATGGTGTAACTTCGCCTGTGATAGGCTTACAAACCAGCCACAAAAGCTCCTTTGGAAAAGAAAATTAAAAATTAAAAATTAAAAATAGGGGGATCTGAGCTTTCTGTCCTCTCAGCCCCTTTATCTCGCCCCCCCCAAGAGCTTCAACCTCATCACGAAAAGAACTGCCTTCAAACCAGGCATTCTCAAACCGTTATTCCCTGTGCAAAGATATCAACACACTCGAGTACAATAAACCCAAAGTTAAAAGTTTTACCGCTGCTGACACATCCTATTATTTTATCAATTTCTCGACACCTTTTGTCCTCTGTGGATCCTGATTGGCCATCATCGGCTTTCCTGTCCTTGATTGGGAATAGTGCCCTCTTTTTGTGTCCCCTGTCGCAAATCTCGCAGATTTGATTTTCCTTTCCTTTTCTCCCTTTGAAGGGACTTCCCTTTCCCCTATCCCACTACCACCCGCCATCTCCATCTCCCTTTGTTTCCCCTTGAAATATATACCCGCTGACCCCCTTTTTCCTTTCCATCTGCTCCCTGCAGTAACATCCTCAACTCACCCAGTCGTTCTTTAGCACTTCTAGCTTTTTTTTTTTTTTTGCTCTGAGACCTTGGCCTATTGTCCCTACCCGTTCCAACCGTTGCTTACGACAACCACCTTCAACCACAATAACGAGATCCTTCTAGCCACCTAAGCTACAAAGCATTTACAGTATGGCCGAAAAAGAGAAACAAGAAGCTTTCCGCATCGATATTCCTAGCAATGATAAAGGATTTGCTCCTCCTTCGCCACGCGGACCTCCTGCGTCCTCAGTGGTGAGCAATCCGTTGTTTCCAATTCTGAGTTACTGCGGAGCCAGCATTCTCATGACCGTGACGAATAAATATGTGTTGTCGGGATATGACTTTAACTTGAATTTTTTCTTGTGTATGGTCCAGGTAAGCATTCCCCTTTTCTTTCTTTCGTGTATTCTGGACGCCGGGCGTATTAGGCGGCTACTAATCAGTGCAACTTCTTAGAGTATTGTTTGTGTGGTTGCCATCGCCATTGGCAAGTCAATGGGCTACATCAAGTATCGAGACTTTAGCATGGACGAAGCTCGAAAATGTATGTATTCTTTTCTTGTATCTTTCTGAAGCTACTCTGGACACACCGTCTAACAATTATTTTTGCAGGGTTTCCCATCTCTGTTCTTCTCATTCTTATGATTTACACTTCCTCCAAAGCCCTCCAATTCTTATCCATCCCGGTCTATACCATATTTAAGAACTTGACCATTATTTTGATCGCCTATGGCGAAGTCCTATGGTTCGGTGGCTCTGTGACTGGAATGGCGCTCTTTTCTTTTGGCTTGATGGTCCTTTCTTCCGTCGTTGCAGCGTGGGCCGATATCAGTGCCGCCATCAACAACTATGGCCATAGCTCCGATGAGACCGCCGCTGCTTTGAGCACACTAAATGCCGGATATATCTGGATGTTGATCAATTGCTTGAGCTCTGCAAGCTATGTCTTGGGAATGAGGAAGAGAATAAAGTTGACTAACTTCAAAGATTTCGACAGTATGCCTCTCTTCACTTGATAACACCTATGCATCACTAACGCTTCCTTGTAGCCATGTTTTACAACAACCTCCTTTCTATTCCTGTTCTTTTCTTCAGCTCCCTCCTCTTTGAGGACTGGTCTTCTACCAACATCAACCTGAACTTTCCCGAGGACCGCCGTAATAACATAGTTATTGCTATGATCTTCTCTGGGCTCTCCTCCATCTTTATCTCATATACTTCTGCATGGTGTGTCCGGACCACTTCGTCTACCACCTATTCCATGGTCGGTGCTCTCAATAAGCTCCCGCTTGCTATATCTGGATTGATCTTTTTCGACGCTCCTGTTACTTTCTTCTCTGTCACGGTGAGTTGCCCTCCCCATTTCCCATGGGCTCTTCCTAACAAGTATATTCTAGGCTATTGGCATTGGGTTTTTCTCTGGAATCGTTTATGCTCTTGCGAAGGTTAAGCAGTCCCAGTCGAAGACTGGAGTTCTCCCAACGTCCAACCCTACCATGAGTGCTAGCTCTCAGAGTATGAGAGATGGATTTGGTCAGAAGTCGTAAATACGGTTCGATTTTTGGCGGAGGCGCATAAAGCAAACATGGCTCGAGTCAACAAGAAAAGGGAAGTAGAATTGGATAAAAGTGGTGCTTGTTCCTCAGCCGCTGCCATGTGGATTTGATATGGATTCAGATGGCAATTGGGGGGGGGGGTGTTACGTTTTGTTTTTAAATTGATAGGCGGTTCTTACCACATATTTCCTGGCGCAAAAAAGAATGTTGGGTTTCCTGAAGTACATTTCTCTATGGCATTCTCTTCTTTTTAGCTTTATCTCCTGTACCAATCATATTTTATTTTTAGGAGGATGTTTCGTTTCATTTCATGTGCATTCTTGTTGGAGAGTATTAGCGTTTTTATTTAGACTATTTTCCTTCTTTCTCTCGGATTGGATACCGTAACCACTGTACATACTCCACGTTTGTGAACACAACCAGGTCCGCATATGGTAGATGGCCCAATGATATCAGCAATAACAACGCATAAAATTGAAACTCTGACCTTCATCCAAGTACCTGCGAGTTCCCTTCCCTAAGGGTTTCTCACCAAAAAATACCTGAAAGGTACTAGAATTCGGGTCAGATGCAAGGGCTCTTGGCTGAATATGCGGACCCAGTTGTGTTCACAAACGTCAGAAAATTACGAGTAGAGACCGTTACCGTTGCCCGGGGCTGCTCTCAGGAGCATGTGGGAGACTCCAGTGACAATTTACGCCTTCGCTAAGCAGATTGTGGAAGAAAATGAAAGAAATCACTAATCACCGGAGAGAGGGTAAGCCCCACAGAAATTCATCCTTTGCTCTCCCTCCATTCCTTCCCTCCGTTTCTCTCCCTCCATTCCTTTCCTTCCATTCCATCTTCGGGGAATATCTTAACAGTCACAACTGTGCACGGCAAACACGATAATTTTGATCCACAAAGGCTTCTTGATTGGATTTAGAGGTAAGGATTTTTTTTTTCATATATTCTTTGGGCACTGACAGTCTTTTCGAAACATAGCAGTCTGTGCTGCCTTGTTAGTAAATTGACGCTACGCTCTGGAATCACTCCCTGAGACAGACTGCCTCCGCTTCTCCTTTTTTATGCTTAAATTTCCTAACGACCTTTACTCCCCCCCCCGATCCTGTTAATCCTATTACCTCCGATGGAGACACTCTTAGGAAATATGTCTGATTGTGTGTATACCGGTAGTGGATCAAGCAAGTCATGAATGACTTCTGTTAATACCGGTTCATCCTCAAGTCTACGAGACACAGACTGCACTCCCGCAAGTTCCCCGATGTCGGCCTCTGCCCTGGGTGGTCAAGGAAAGGCTTATTTATGCATCACACCCTCTTCTCTATTCCACGAGCACTCGGCCCTTATTTCCCAAAATGAAAAGTTTACCTTTTATACGATGCCGAAGTTTATAAATATTCTCGATCGGAAGATAAAGCAGTGCCTTAGGTGTCATAATGGGTGTTATGTTCTGTTTAGAGGCATTAATCAAGAGCTTTTGACCAGAATTGACTCAGCATTAGCAGAGTTGGGGATCCGTAAAGGATTACGATTCACATTTGAGCCGGCATCCCGAGCCCTCATTATTAAGGTGATGCCAGGGCTGACCCATGAAAAGCCGGCATGGACCTTCTTGGAAAAAATTACTGATGGAATAAAATCGCTCCCAGGTCATACCTGCGAGATGTATGATCTGGTTGGGATTGCGAGGTTCCATGATAAGGATGGTAGAGGAAAGGAAGGAGATGGAGGACTTCAACCTGCGACTAGAAACCCAAGCGATTTTCCGTCTTTCATAATTGAAGTGGCATTCACCGAGTCTGCTTCCAAACTTGAATGTGATGCTGCTTGGTGGCTTACGAAATCGGCTGGGGCGGTGAAGATGGTTGTTACTATCTTAATCGCCAAAAACCCTTGGAAACTTGCATTACAATATTGGGAGATGGTAGAAAATATGGATCCTTTAACAAGAGATGTTGTAGCAAGAGTCCCATCCTCGACCCAGTCTTTCACCATTGACTCAGAGGGTCATCTTTCACCAAGAAATAAAGCTCTGACAATCCCCTACTTGGTACTTTTCGACGTTCCCCATAAGTTTATGTCAGATATTGTCATTTCTGCCCCAGAGCTCAAAGCTTTTGCTCTACGGATATTTCGTCGTTGCCCTTAGTTCTTTCTTATTTGTAACTATACCCAACTCAGGCTATCCATATTATCAAAAATCCAATTCGCTAATACTACACTAATATCAGATTCTCCAACAGCTGCTGGGAAATTTACAGTGGCAGTAGGTGGGGTTGTTTCGCTAGGTGGAAGTCTTGCTAGTGTTTGGTTTGAGGCTGCTCGGAGGATGCATAGAGATTTGGATAAGGTGGGGTTGTCCCGCTAGGTGGAACTCTTGCTGGTGTTTGGTTTGGGGCCGCCAGGAGGATGCCAGGAGAATGCATAGAGATTTGGATAAGAGGGACAGGTGACTAAGGGTGATTGGTGTCGCACCAAATTTTTCACTTTGCAGCACTTTTCGGTATATCGTTGGGTAAAGCGCGTTATTGGATGGAAAAACCTATATACTATTATCACAATAATATCAAAATCCATCCCCCTAATTTGATCAATCATGATATTTATCACTGCTTAAGAGAAGCTCCATGTTTTCACTCAGTATTCTCAATGTCCAGGGGCTCCCTTAGAGCCCTATTGGACGACTGCCAAGAGCCCTTGAAGAGACGGGACGACGAACATTTTATAAGGAAACAATTCTTGTATTTCCCTCTCTAGCTGCGCCAATCTAAACTGAGTTATGGCTGAAAAAAGTGAGTGACAAGAAAAAAGCACAAAATACAGCAAACAATACTGTTATACCAATGGCAAAAAGAACGAATACAAAAATGATGGGAAACAAGTGGGTGATCTCCGGTGACTTTCAACACTGGGGACGATAAGGGAATTGCGAGGGACAATGGGGGACAACGGGGGCAGCAGGGCAGCATCTGTGAAATATTTCTCCCGAGAGACGTTGGGGCCATAGTTTTGGCGGTGGGTTGAGGGCACGTTTGGAAAAGGGACGGGCGATAGGCGAATTACGGGGGACGACGGGGGACTATGGTGGGCCACAGAGATGGCAGGGCGGCTAGTGTGAGGTATTTCTCTCGGGGGACGGTAGGGCCGTTATTTTGGTGGTGGAGGGATGAGTGTATGTTTGGAAAAGACTGAAAGGGAAGACATAATGTCGTCAGTCCTCATCGGGGTCCGGGAAGAACGTCGGGCTAATCTGTTGAGCACTTCCCATTCCCTCTTCGGCGTTTGAGAGGGGGTTGTGTATGTTCAGAGTCCTTATGGTTCTGAGCCTGTCGAAAAACCGCTTGATGCATTGTAGAAACTAAACAAATGCGTGATCCGCTCCACTTTCTGGCAAAGTGGATGAATAGCCGTCCACGGATGCCAGCAACTGACCCTCCTCCATAGCTAAATCGACGACCAATATCTGTAATACAGAATTCTCCCTACTCAAAAAACCCCAAAGCAGTTAACATAGTCCCATCCAGGTCCCCACATCGATGTGAGGTTCTGTAAGGAGGTTAATCAGGCAGGCCCGGAGGCTAAAACATTCATTCTCTGAATGACACCATCGTTGATTCAAGGGATCTCCTAGTTTGACTATTGCTTCCTGCATCAGGTCGCGCTGAGTTGAATCAATTGCACCTAGTAGCAACCTCTTAAGATGGGTAACATTCTTAAGTGATGTTAACAACTCACTAAGGTAAACTTGGTTATGTGCCAGGGGCTTGGATTGGTTCGCGGTAAGCACGACTCCAAGATCCTGTCTCCCAGTAGCCATCCAAACATCCCAGTGGTAAATACCACACCTTGATGTAGGTAAAGCGCAGTGCTGTTGGTTTTTAAGAAGCCATTCTTCATACTCTTTGTGCCTGGTATCTGAAGGTATCTGTGGCGGCTCCACTAATGTGTAATTGATGATATTGGTCTCTGTAGTGTCCAGTACTTCCTTTCCTACCTCCTCACCATAGACGAGCCGGAAGGGGTTGGGGAAAAGAGCAAAGATCCTTTGGAAATTCGTATCTAGACCAAGGTAGAAAGCGCCATTTGGAACTTGAATCTGTTGAAAATATTCAGACTCCTCCTGAATCTCGTCTAGTGAGAGCTTTTTCAAGCGTTGAAGCTCAGGACGTGGATTATGTGTTGTGATATCAGTGTCAGAAAACACCTCAATGATGTTTCCTATATCAGCCGAATATTAGCAAATAACAGCCCTGGTGTCAGTATCAAGCAACGAACCCAAGCGTCCTGCCTGGTGCCTTCCATCTGGATGGGTTTGATGCAGGTCTCTTATACATGGCAGCCTTTCCCAAAGGATCCAGACCCGTACTCCTGTCATACTTGTCCCAGGGAAGAAACAGTGTTAACAGCTGTCCAGCCCGTACGTGTTCAGGGGGAGAACGGGACAGGCTGCGGCTCAGAGTCCATCGTTTTAAGGGTGCTACGAGGGACTACTCCTGGGCGGCTGAGGACGGGACGGGCGACACTCGGGAACATGAGGACTAGACGGGCTGCGCCCGGGAACATGAGAGCCGGACGGATTGTAGGGGGCTATAGTCCTACTTCTTGGACTTCCCGCATTAGCAAGGCTGAGATCATTTACCTCCAAACGAATCCTTCTCGCATCATGAGACATCACTCATGCCTTCCCCGGCTGCCCGGCCGTCCCCACACTCCCCTACAGTCCCTCACCATACCCGGCCATTACGCACCATTCCTTGCCATCCCCAACCTTCCCAGCCATCCCCCATCATCCCATGCTGTCTACCCCCCCTTCCTAAATTAACACGTCTCACCCTATAGAGTCGGCCGGCCGCCTAAGCACAGCGGTCCTACACTTTGACCGCCCCCGAGGGGCTCCAGATAGCCGTCCCGTCCCATCCAGGGCTCTTGGCAGTCCTTACGCCAGGTCCTGCCGGGCTCCCGGAGGGCTGTAGGAGATGGTCAAGGATGGCGGAGGGCTGTGAGGGGGTGTGGGGGGCTGTGGGGAATTGTAGAGGACGGTGGAGAATCATGGGAACCGCGGGGAAATGCACGAGTGATGTCTCATGATGTTATCTCGTGGCCTGCTGAAACGTGGAAAATGTTGAGGGCCTTGTTCGTGTCTAAGAGAGAGATTACTAAGTTGCTGTCTCAGTATTCTTCAGTGATAGTATCAGTAGATATCATAAAATGGATTATGGTATTGAGTCTGCATACCTCCGAATTTGTTGTAATTAAGAAACGTTGCTTATTAACCATGTCGTAGAGACTGACAAGAGCGGTAGAACATTTCCCACAGTTTCAGCAATCCAGGAGGCAATGATTCGTTCGGAGGTGCATGGTTTCATTTGGACCAGTACCGGAGGCCCAAGTTAGAGTGCTATAAAGTTAGGACTTATAGTGGATCCGGTCCGAACCTTGCCGAGCGTAGACCGTCCTAGCTCCTCGCTATCTTTCTGATGGCCAAAAGATAAACAAAATCGAAGTAATCTGTCCGGGACAGTGAATTATCAAGAACAGCGAATTAGGTTCTGGTGCAAAGAATTTTAGAATTCAGGGGATTTCCAGGGCAGCGGGGATTCGGGAGAGTGAAATCCGGAAAGGAGAAGCGCGACCATAGACACCCGCAGCCATCCCGGATCTCGATAATCCGGATACCTCTCTATCTCGTATGAATCTCTATAAGTTCTGAACTTCTCCGCACCAAAGCCTGGCCTGTTGTCCCGGATCACTAGCCATGCTGGACAGATTCTTGGGATTTTGGCCATTCGGGATAGAGCGGGTGAGTGTATAATTATGCCTTTAATCCCGGTTTCCACACATTCCTTGCCAGGACGTGTACAGGGAGAGATATCCTAATATGTTGAGATGCCTGGGTTCATTGCTTTCTAAAGAAAATTTTCAGGGAATATCATACCTTCTTGGCCTTGAATTGCCTTGAAAGACTTCTTGTCATGCTTGCGAGCATCCTCACAAGCTGCTCTCTCATCAGGTAGAAGTGACATCCTCCTATCTAGCCATCGCTCTATCTCCCTGTCCGTGCAAAGAACCATTCGTTTCTTCCCTTTTCTAGCCATCCTGCGTAGCGGGTTGGCAGATTGAGGTCTTGACTGCGATGGATGATATTGAGTAGTGGAAATCGTGATTGAGCTAAGGGGCTGTCTAGGGGCCCTTTTCCAGTTACCGGGCCCATCTTGCCGATATGGTGGAAGAATGAGTTCCCAGGCATTCCAGATGTAGTCTCAGTATGTGGAAGTTTCTTCAGAAGCGATAGACTTTGGGGAGGTGTGTGGAGAGGTCTGGCGGTTGAGCGTGAGGTTTTTCTGGAGCGGACACTGGCACCCATAGTGATCGGTAGTGAAGTGCTGGGAGGGGTAGTGATAATAGATGGCACCGGGACCTCATGTGTGGACCGAGGGTGTTGGGCTGACCTTTATTCCCTCTGCAAATTATCTAAATAGTTAGCATCAAAACACTAGCTCTGTGAATATGATAAAGCCTTCTAGGAGCAACCTCCGATCATAGAATTTCAGCAGAAATGTCGCAGCCTTCTATCTGCCTTCTTGGAAACAGAAACATGTCTAGCTGACTTCACAATTACAGCCTTCTTCTTCTGGCCCCCAATCAAGCGGTTGTAGGTGCTCTTTGGCTAAATCTCATAAGAATCTTCGTCATCTTCGCCATCATCATTCAAAACTCCCAGTCTAAACCCATCACCTTTGCTCTTTTTCTCTTTCACAGCCGGACACTCAATCTCCGACTCTTTTCCTTGTTGCAATCGATGGTCGTCCACATATCTCAAGCCTTTAGAATCATTCCCCCGTGTGAACGTCACAACTGCACTGTCTGCCTGTCCTACTAAATAGGTCTTCCCGGTTTTGTCTACGGCATCGTTGATCGCAGCCTTTCTCCGGACCTTGGGGGCAATACCTTGGCCTTCTTTCCAGCCCTTTCTGTTAAGAAGATTGGCACCAATCATGTCTTGTACGGCAGGTGTGGGCAGGTCCATTTGAGCAACCTGTCTAACTCTCTGGCCAATCTCCTCCGTAGACCCTATCTCTGAAAATCCGGGCATCGTTTCGACAATCTGTGCTTCCGCTGATTCTTGGAGGACTTCGTCTATGAAGTCTTCGGGCAGAGCATGAGCAGCCTTCGCTCGTGCCCCTTGGGAGGACTTGAATGTTGCAGGAGCCCATCCTGTTATCAGTCAGCTCCACTTTACAAACACTTCGATTACACCAAAGGAGCAGACAAACCTTCTTTAGCCCCGACAGTATTGAAATCCCTATCCATCCACCATTAGCCTCCGACACTCAGAACCAAACCGAGCAACGATAGTATCGTACCCATCACTAAACCCTCTAGTGAAAGCCCCGTACAGTCTCTTCCTTCCACGCTCTTCTGTAACCTCCTGTTTCCAAACCGGAACGTAACTCCCATCATTCCTGGTCTAGGAATCCAAAGCATGCAATGCGGTCCCAAACTCAACGAGCAGAGCAGAGTTCGAATTACTTCCTCCACTGCCATCAGCCTCGTATTCGGCGCCGGGCGTTTTACTAGACATGTGGCATGGAGTATTGCAGTCCTACCGGACTTGTATTAGGTTTTATGGTTCTGGGAGATACTTTAATTTTTACAACTCGAGGTGGTGGGCTTACCTTCACCATTTGTAAAACTTGAAAGAGACTGTTTAGACAGAAGAAAGAAAATTAAAGTAGAGTGTGATATCAGCGGATTTCAAAAGAGTCTTTATTTTCTCAAATTCGTCACACGGAAGAAGTACTACAAAGCTAGTAGTTCTGCTTCTCCTGTCTTAAAGCTATAAGGCCGGGTATGTTGAAGATAGAGAGAAATGAAAGCCTTTTTTGCTGGTCCGTGATAGTGGGTTGTTCATAGAGAGCCCCTACTACTTTCTTATACAGCCTCTTATAGGGTCGCGAGATTCTCAAGTTGCGAGAGTGGCGGCCCCCTTGGCCTCTTAGCATGTATTTTCCCGATTCCACAGTATGGTGAACCATGCTTTTAAATTTCTGCGACACTTTTCTTGTTTGCTCTTTCTATTGAGGTTTCTCTTTTGGGCTAAGCCTTGTCTAAAGTGCAGGCATGTATCCATTTTTAAGCCACAACTTTCAAAACTGAAGAATCTCGCGACCCTGTAGGAGGCTGTACAATCTTTACCTACATTGAGGATACCTGGAAAGCGAGCAGCCAGGTGCGCTTAAGCAACTAACGTTATACTTGATCATGGTTGGGCAAACATTTTCTATCACTAAATATTAGTCTCCTCCAGCGTCGCGAGATTCTGGAGTGGAGAGAGTGACATAATATCAGTTGTGAACATTCATTCCAAGCTACATGGTACTGTAGACCTCTGTTTGCTTTCACTATTATCCTGAGATCACACTTTCTATTTCAAGCTGCGTCTTGTATCGGGCACATGCACACTTCCGTATATTTGCTTCTATCCCTGTGTTTATGCAGCCACTCTCGCGACTCCAGAATCTCGCGACGCTAGAGGAGACGGTATATGCTGTGCTAGACTAAATTTACCTATCATACCAGCTTATAAGTAAGCCCCAAGGAGTTTATGTATACGGTAGTGTAGTGTTTAATTGTGGGAGAATTTTTGGGAGGTTGTGTTATTGGGTGGGGCTATAATGCAAATTTTCGGGTAGTGAAATTGGATGGCAATGGCTGTTTGATATTTCTGATGGATTGTGGGAGGCAGGCACATAGCGGGGGTAAGGCTAGCACTGCTTAAGGTGACTTCTGGGTTACGAATTTATGCAGAAGTAGCGTTTGGGGGGAGTTCCAGAATGCTATACGTTGGTTATGCTTGGGACGATGGGAAAGTTTGTCCCCAGCAATTGAGCGGGGATTAGTATGATAGCGGTGGTTTTTTTTCTCTCTCGAGCTTGTGCCTTTAGGGTATAGAAGTAGGGGTACTCGTTGAGCATGGTACGAGTACCATATCATATGATATCATACCTGCAATGGCGAACGTGCCCTAGGGATTTCCTTCCGGGAGCATGCCCTCACCTTTGACCTCCGCACCCGCACCCGCCGTTGCCGAGCTCATGGCTCCAAGCCCTACTATGATAGAACCCGGCTGGTGGAAAATCTAGAGACAATTCCATCCAATCTAGCAAGGTGAAGATAGGAATGGAAAGAAAAAAGATACCCAATGGGGAAACTTCTATTGCCATGACCCTTGCTCCGCTCGGTACTCCCACCATAGCCATCTTACAGAGGGTCTCCCCCCCCTCCCACTCTTCCTCCTCCCATCACCAGTGTGTAAAGATATCAAACCCGACCCTACCCGGCTCAATCAAATCCAATTAAAACAATACCCTAATCCCAACACTCATTTGACTTTCTTCCCCTCATCCTTCTCCTTCCCACCACCAGCATCTCCATCAACCATCTGAACCTGCACCCCAACGGCAGGCAAATATGTCAACGGATTCCTCTTGTAAATACCCCAGGGCGGGACCACTGCCAGGAACGCGATCGCCGTGCCACTGAGCCCGATGTAAACGGTGTATTTGAGGTCCGAGAGGACGTAACCGACTATGAAAGCGAGTGCCTAAAGCAAGAAAGATGTCTGTGAGCTGTTTGTGTCTATTTATGGTAGGGAGAGGGGAGAATAATTACGCCTGCGAGAACGAGGATTACGGTCGTGAGGGTTTCGGCGAGACGTTGACCTTCGAAGTCCTGGTTTTTTAGTTGTTCAGGCTAGTTGATGGCGGGGGGGGTGCGGAGAGGAGGGAGCAAGTTACGATGAAGCCGTCAATTATACTTTGGATTTGGTCCATGCTTTTTTATCCTTGTTTTTTGTGCTTTTCTTCTTTTCCTTCCACAAGTTTTAGAAGGGGGGAGAAGGAAAGGGTGCCTCTTTCTCGTTGCCTCAGGGGAAAGTGTTACCCGGGAGTGATGATGGAAGTGGTGGTTGCGATGTGCCTAAGTTAGCTGAGCTTGGATGTGAGCTGTGTCTTGCTGATCTGGCCTTTCGTGAAAGTCACAGGCGGAACTTTCCGCTGGGTTAGGGTTGTGCCGCCTTGGGAGGCTGACTCACGAACTCTCGCACGACAGGCAATTAGGGTTCGAACAGTGAGGTACGGTAAGTTACCATTCGATACGATACGGTAACGTACGGTAACGTACGGTAAACTTACCAGACGCCGTTTGCAGACTGTCATAAAGCTTCAGGTCGAGACCTTGGATCTCATGTCATTGCCAAGAATGCCTAGCCTAGCTGATATTTTGTCAGTTGGGTTGCTTCAACTTGACATAGGCATGTAAGATGGAAGACAAGATTACCTAACATCAGAATTTAAGGCGAGAGAGGCCGTTTTCCGGTATTTTATCCCCTTAGTGTAATTTACGGTAATTTACTGTATGGTATCGATCCTGTAAGGTACGGTAACGTACCGTATTATTCGAACACTACAGGCAATAAGGTTCGAACGGTAAGGTACGGTAAGTTATAGTGCAAATGGTCTCAAACCGGGTCCTCCAGACAGGCCAAACGGGATTCCGGTCTAGTCAACCACCACTAGGAATTTAGTAAAACAAAAACCACTCCGATGAAGCTGCTTCCTTGGAGCACAGGGAATAGTTTTTTTATTTTAATTAAAGGTGGTAGGAAAAAGTAGACAAAGATTGAAAAGTGAAAATTTTGGTAGGAGTGAAACAAGTGATAGAATTTACCCAGTTGAGAGACTGAAAAATACTGTAGAGCATGGATGACTAAGCCAAAGTGAGAGGGGTGATGGGGGGATTATGAGCACAAGACTTTTCTTTTTTGCTTAAGGACAATTTCAGTATCCACAGTTGATACTTGGAATGCTTTTTACTTGAACCACTATGCTGCTTATTGTCCGGAGGAGTATCATTTGACTTAACTCGTAGTGTCTTGGCATTTGATAGGTTAACTTGGATTGGTTGCCATGGGATTCCTGTTTCACCGGAGGACCCGCCTTTAGGCACTTTCCACTGTACCATTTGTTACGAAATGGTAACGTACCGTAATGTACCGTAAACTTACCAGACGCCGTTTGCCGATCGTCATGAAGCTTCTTCCTTGGATTCTAAGAATTTTTCTATTTGCTTTTTGACAACAGGCCAACTTCACGATATCAGGTGCCAGTCATTCGTTGCTATGTACAAATTCTATAGGATCATTATCATTGGTCTCTGGAATCTCCAACCCTTCCTCAGCCTCAATCAAAAATAATACCTATGTCAATCTCCTACCTCAACAACAGGAAATCCTTTAATATTCAACCCAGAGTCATGGGTTCCGTCAATGGGCAGAGAAAGTCCTACTTGGTGAAATACCGGGGGGATTATTTCGCTCTTGTCAAGATAGAATTGGTAAAAGGCATCTGCTACACAAGCCATAGTTAGAATTCGGTGATTGATAACTGTCCACTTGTGAAAGATGTCTGCGTCCTCTGCTTCAAAGATCACCGTATTAGTAAGCTCCCCTATCATTTCCTTAAACGGCTTGTTGATCACCACATCTAGTGGCTGAAGAAGGCTAATCACATGAGATCAATTGTAAAGAGAGAAGGATGGCCGTCAAAGGCTGAGATAAGATGTTTCTCTATATATTGTAGAAAAAGCTAATCATTCATATAGGCTTTTGGATTGATTTCTACCTGAACACCTGGGTGGCACTCTTCTTTCTCCTTTCCTAATCTTTCTCCTATTCCTTAAAAGATTATCATCGGTGGGACTCCGGGTATCCTATCAGCAAATACGCAAAGCACTAAAGAGGCTTGCCTCTTGTCTCATCCATTTTGGGAAGAGTTTGCCTAAAGAGCTTTTGCTCCTATGAGATTGTAGGTTTTCCCCTCAACAGATTCAAAAGGGAGTGAGGTCTTATCAAGGTTGCAGATATTCAATTCAGGAAAGTAATTGGTTGATGTTAGACGGGAGCTTATCTCAAAGTCTTGCGAGATAACTCAGGCCGATAATCTTAATCGTAGACGGAGATTGTCTAGGAAGGCTCAAGGTCTAAAGTAGAGGTAGGTAGAGTTATAAAAGATTTTCTAGTGTAAACAATTTAATATTGATAAGATCTCTTCTCCGTTACTTGATGATGTTCAAATAGTTCAGGAGGCACCTCGATATTTATATGCCGCGTCTGGGTGGTCGCGGGCTACATCTAGTTCTAATACTAACTGAGTACCTGCTAACAAATTCCAGCTTCCTCCAAAAGTGCGAACACCATTTGACCCTGACAATTCTGTTATCTCACTCAACTTCCGAATCGCAACACCATGAATTTTCCTGACGGTGCTCCCACACATCAGTCTATTGGTTACTATCCTTCTTTGTCAGCATGGAGTCTTGCTTACCATTGCATATGCAGAATGGTCTCCATGATTGAACCAACAAAGGGGCCAGCTAGGTTTTCAAACCTCTCAGTATTGCAGATGCATTGTGCACTCGACCGCTGCGAGGCATAAGATAGACTTGTCACGATAATTGCTCCAATAGCCATTATCTCTCCATAGTCATATCATTATCGTATGGTTCCGTCAGTATCCGAAGAATACTATTGACGTGTGTGAGTGCGGGTATTCCTGATTTCTCAAACCACCTCATCCAACAACAGCATTCACTTCTGCGACTTTCATCACGAGAGCGTGGAGTATAGAATATGTTGCTTAACAATTGTTCATAAAACGTCCCGTTACTTAATGACCACCTTTGTGACTCTGGTCTTCAGTGCTCTGTAACCTTATGTGACGTTGACCGATTTGGATTGAACCACTTGCATAAGCTCGCCAAAGGTCTTCCCTCATATATCCTGTGAACGGGATCCGGTTGGACAGACGGCCGCGACGTATACGGGGTTACCAGGAGGGCTCCAATGACCATGTCTTTGGTGAGGGGACACAACTACGGCGGCGTTTGCCGATATAGCGCCGTCCCATCGCTGGTGCGGGAGGGGGGTGTTGGCTTGTCTTTTTGAACTCAGAATCCTAAGGTAGGGTAACTATAGGTCTTTATTCACTAATGGAAGGCTAAGCCTTTCGGTGTGCCTAACATGAGCTTTCTCTCTCCAAGCTTCGTCCTCGAATGCTTCTAAGATCTTCCTTTTATCATTTCTTTTAAAAAACACATGAAATCCTTTTTGAACTCCGGGAGGTAGGGTAAAAAACCTCATGCGTTTGCTTGTCCACACAAGGAAAACCTTTTTTCCCTATTCAACATCTGCCCTACTTGGCATATCCGGGTTTTCTTGATGGAATCCTTCTACTAACTCCTGAGCGTTTTCCAAACTCTCAGGTAGTTCCCAGGTCTTCTCGTCCTTAGAACACCGTTTCCATTTCACAAAATACCTTAGTTCCCGCATTCGTTTATTACGACCGCGAACCTTCCTTGTATAAGAGATTATTTCACTTTTTACAATCCGTTCCACTTCCTATTCGAGATAGCCATTGATCTCTTCTGGCTCTCGTGGAGGCTGTTCTCTTCCTTCTCAGATCGAGGTTCGATAGGGTTCCAATAGCGAAACATGGAAGGTTGGATGTATCCTCCATGTAGGCGATATCTCAAGCTTGAAAGCGCGGTGTCCCTTTGCCTCTATGATTTTGAAGGGTCCATTGAGCTTGGGGCTTAATTTCTTTGAGGGTTGTTTTGTACGAATATTTTTTCCATTTAACATTACCAAGTCGCCTTCCTTATAGTCCGGCTGTAACAATCCTACTCTGGTACAGATTAGTGGCGCAACAGGTAACGAAGTACGTACTTGAGGATCTTGAGCTATCGTTATAGTTCTAGTTCTTTTGGGTATTTTGAGAGTGCTCTTCTTTCCGAGATTAACTTATAATCTCTTCTTCGTATTTTAGACTATCCTATAGTCTTCGTATCTCACTCCAATATCTTATTGGGGAGAGGTGTAGAGGGAACTTCTTCGTATCTCACTCCAATATCTTATTGGGGAGAGGTGGAGAGGGAACTTCTTTGTATCGTGCTTGCTCTTACGCTAAGAGCTAGGTAAAGGTAAAGGTAAAGTTTTATTGTAAGAAAGTACTTAGGTGGTAGCGTGAAGATCCTATATCTACGGCCCGTCGTGATCCTTTATATAGGCCTCTTCTCGCAACAACCCTAACCCTGGTGACTCATAACTTGAGTCACGCGGTCCTATGACTCATAATGAGTCATACCCGAAATCCATCAGATGACTTCTATGAGTCACTGCGCAACATGCCTTTAACCAATCATGAAACAAAAAAACATATCAGGTGCGCAACACGCGTCACCTGCGTGAAACTTGTGACTCATAATGTGAGTCACGCGCGAAAGTCATTACATCATTATGACTCACAATCGTGAGTCATGGAAACATCAACCAATCATAACATAACGATGACGCGCAAGTGCGAGTCATGTGAGAACTATGAGTCAACTGACTGCATAGCGTGAAACATAATTATGACTCACAATCGTGAGTCATAGAAACATACCTTATGACTAATAACTATTACTCATGTGAAATCTGCCTTGCTTAGTCACGATTTGTGACACCGGCTGTTGTAATGCTTTTCGGTTGTAGTATGTTTTTATTCCCTCTTGGGTATAATTTAACGCTTCTATTGCTAGTTTGTGAATTGCCTTCATCCAGTGACTATATAACTCAGCCCCTGGATTCTGAGCTTGTCGCTCTCGCATCCATTCTGTCTGTGGATGATAACTGGAATTCGCGAAGAAGGGCGACATTCCGTGTGCTTTGGTTGCGGAATTGTTGTACGCGAATTCGGCTAAGGGCAACAGCTGATACCAGTCGTCTTGGTCATAGTTGACGAAATTTTTTAAGTAACCTTCCAGCACTTGGTTGGTTCGTTCCGTCTGACCATCAGTCTGTGGATGGTACGCTGTCGACATTTTTCTTTTAATCCCTAGCAACTTGCATAGGAATTCCCAAAATTCTCCCGAGAATTTTGCATCCATGTCGGATATGATTCCCGTAGATAGACCATGAAGTTTCCAAACTTCTTGTAGGAAAACGTTAGCGATGTCCTTTGCGGTCGCATTTGTCGGAAGACCGATAAAGTGTGCCATTTTTGTGAATCGGTCGACTACTACCATGATTTGAGTGTAGCCTTGTGATTCTGGTAGTTGGGTTATGAAATCTGTTGAGATAGAGTTCCATGCTGCGTATGGCGTCTCGAGAGGTTGGAGTAGTTCCCATTGCGTATGTCGTGGAGATTTATTGTATTGGCACTCATCACATTACTGAACGTAATCATTTATCCATTCGGTAAGTCCTTTTTTTTCTAATAAAAATCTCTCGAGATTATCTCTATCGTTTTTTCCATCCCAAAATGTCCTGCTACCTTCGAGTCGTGACATCCTTTTGCAAGCTTAGTCTTTAGGGCATCGTCCGCAGGTATGTATAGCCGATTTTTGAAGTAGGAGAACCCGTCCTTGTATAGCTAATTTGTTGGCAATTCTTTGCCACGGGTTATTAGATCTTTTAGTATCGCTTCTCTGCTCAACTAGTCTAAATCGTCTTTTGACGCTTTTCAGACCTCTTCTAAGAGTTCTAACTCGTGCTCTTGTAGTAGGGCTTTGGATATCATAGCGCTTGACACCATGACTTCTTCCTGGAGGAGCCATGGGTTTTGTCCGATATCGTTTTGGCTAAATAATCTGTTCTCCCTGCTGTCCGCATATAGCTGACACATGATTGGCTGTACCTGTTCCACTGTGATGGTTCGCTTAGGGGATAGGTCCGTGCTTTCAAATCCCTTGTTTCCCTGATTGGTTATTCGTAGGTTGTCTACCTCCATCATTCCTGACATGTCTATTTTTTCGATAATCATTTGTGCAATCTGGTCCCCTTCTTGAACCTGATAATTCTTTTTGCCATGATTCATCATAATGACTTTGACTTCTCCTGTATAGTCGGCGTCTATCAATCCTCCGCCGATTCCTATACATTCTTTGTATGCTAGGCTGCTTCGCGGGGCTATTCTAGCATAAGTTCCTTGTGGTATTCCTATCGCAATTCCGGTTCCGATAAGCTGTTGTCCCTGTGCTGGGATCAGCACATCCTCCAGAGCGTACAAGTTGTGTCCTGCCGAAAATCTTGAGCCTCTTGAGGGTAGTGTAGCTTTCACTGCCATTTTCATCACTTGAATAGCCGTGGCCCGTTGTACTAGCATCTGTTTCTTCAATTTTTCCTGCACCGGTTCATCCTTTACCAGGCTTATTGAAAAGTGTTCTGGTTTCAAAATTGATTGTTCGGTGTGCTCAGCTCCCTCCTCAGGACGATACTCTGGTCGTCTGCTCAATGCGTCTGGTTTACCACTTCGTGACCCTGGTCGATAGATAATTTTGAAATTGAACGATACAAGTAATTGCACCCAACGGATTTGCCTTTGATTCCACTTTTTTGTTGTTACAAAGTGTTGCAAATTCTGGTTGTCGGTATAAACCGTGATCGGCTTATCCACACCATATAAGTAGTGTTTCCATTCCATGAACGCTTCCAGTATGGCCAAGAGTTCTTTATCATGAATCTCGTAGTTGCGTTCAGCTGAGTTCAATTTTCGGGAATGGAATGCTACTGGGTAGAGTCTTTTGTCCTGGAATTGGGATAAAATTGCTTCAAGTGCGAAATCACTTGCGTCAGTCTCGATTACTGTTTCTCGTTCTGGGTAAAACTGCGCCAGGATTGGTGCCGTCGTAAATCGCGGTTTGAGTTTTTCAAATGCTATGTCCTGCTCTCGTCCCCAGCTGAACTTTTGCTTGTCTCCTTTCAGCGTTTCCGTTATTGGTTTGCATATCTTCGAGAAGTTTTCGATGAACCTTCAATAGAAGTTTGCAAAGTCAAGAAAGATTTGAACTTCCTTCACTGACCTAGGTGCTTTCTATTTCCTTATGGAGTCCACCTTCCTCATGCTCATTGTCACCCAGTCTGTTGCCACAATATATCGCAGGAATTCAACAGCTTACACATGAAACTCGGACTTCTTAATCGACACCGCTAATTGGTGTTCTATTAATTGTGAAAGTACTTTCTTGACCATTGCGACATGTTCCGCATGCGTCTTGCAGTAGATGAGGATGTCATCAAAGTACACCACTACCCCTTGGTCGAGAAACTCGTGTAATATTTTATTCATCCTGCGTTGGAAAGTTGCAAGAGCATTGACTAGTCCAAACGGCATGACTTTGTATTCGTAGTGTCCGTACTGAGTTCTGAACACTGTTTTCCATTCATCACCCTTTTTAATCCTAATCACGTGATAACCATCCTTAAGGTCTAGCTTCGTAAATATTGTGGCGCCTGCAACTCGATCTCGTAATTCGCTCATTAAAGAGAGCGGATATTTATCGAGAATCGTCAATTTGTTGAGTTGTTGGTAGTCCACACATAATTGTAAGTGACCGTCGGGTTTTGGTACAAACAATATTGGCGCCCCAGCAGGTGACTGGCTATGTGTAATCTTGCCTTGTGCCAACATCTCATCAAGGTAGGTTTTCAGGGTATTTAATTGGTATTATGACATAGGGTAAACAGGTCCTCAAGGCGGTTCTGATCCTTCGTTAAGGTCGATCGCGTGATCGAACGTCCGTCTCAGGGGCATTTTTTCCGATGCTTCTGGTTGAACTAAATGCTTGAACTGAGCATATTCTCATGGTAGAGTTTCCAACTCTACGGGATCCTTTTCTTCTATTCTTCCTATTCTTCCCACATACTGGGTCTTTGGATCGTATGTGACTGTTTCGTCATACTCGAATAGATTTTTTACGGCCTCATTCTAAACATGATCACGACATGTGGTCTGTCCGAAACTCCATTTTTTCAGTTCACCTAAATGTGATATATGGTGTTCATGGTACCACCATCCAAAAGGGATGATAAGGTCAAAGCGTCCTGTGGGTCCTATTTCGGCGGAGATGGGAGACCTATGTCTATTTCGAATTTCCAATGTGATAGGGCGGGTATATATTTGACCGCCTGATAAACTTGAAAGTCCATCAAATCCAACTATTTTAATAGGTTTTCTTCGGATTTTGTATGGGATGTCGAGTCGTTCGACTAACCTTTCGCTTAGCAGGAAACAACTGGCTCCTGAGTCCAGTAAAACGTGAATGCGCGTGCGTTTGCCCTCAACATCTAATTGGACAGGTCCTTCTGGACATGAATAATGTTTTGGAGAACGCGGCACCGTTCTTTGAGGGTCGTCCGGTTCTTTGTGTTTTCTTTTTAAATGCATTGTCTCGTTGACTGTCGTTGTTTATTACCGCATCCGCGCTGTTTCGTCCAGAGAGGACTCCTCAGATAAACTCTCGGAATTTGTATTTTGGGCAGCCCACTACTAGCGGTCTTTACCTCCTGCTGAGGAGTTCCCAAATACTAGGCATTACCGTCTCACACAATGATTCCACCTTGCGACTAGGCTTGTGCAGTCTGTATCATTGACTGATTCTGTGGATTATTGGTGACTGATTGGGAATAGTACCTTAGTCTATACCATTTGGGTTTTAACCGAGAAACCTGTTGGGCCTGGAATAGCGTAGAGGCTTAAAACAAGTGTGCCTTAGTCACTAAAGCCACAGCTCGGGTAATTGTCCTTGCCCATGCTCTTCCTCAACATGTTCGGAACTCTTTTGCTAGAGAGGCACCTGTCTCGGTCTCAGGGATAGTTTAAATGAGATAGTGAGTCTGAATACCCGATGTATCCTAGTTTTGCACTTCCGGTGTCTTTTATCTATCCCCTACTCTGCAGCTTCCGCTTTCGCTAGGTTCCGGTATTTTTTGGGCCATCTTGTCCCTTAGATTGAGGTAGAATAGCCTCGTCTCTATTGGCTAGCTTCCAGTCATACAAGGTCGGAAATTATCTCGCTTTTTGGCATTCTTCCCGGCCCTCAACGTCCCTCTATCTTTCCTCGATCCGCACCCTAGTTTTTCCCTCATCCAGTTCCAGTACTCTTAAAGCGATCGACCTCAACTGCGAACTTCCATCAACCATTATATTGGGCAGTGTTGTCTCGGTGCCTGGCTGGATTCTTTTCCTTTTTCTTTTGACTTGGTTCCCCTTCTTCTGATTTGTCTAACCGTCGTTTCTTCGAGGTTCACCCACCAAATTTTTTTTTTTTTTTTTTTTTTTAAATCAAGTGCGTTTGTTTTATTAAGGTAAAAAGACCGCATGCAAATTTAACTATATGGCCGACAAAAACCCTGCCCTCCACA
>Ga0307509_10000975_pt1 | contig 49033 bp, 52 predicted proteins | sample 10_EM_MG_FD_202245 | JGI IMG/M metagenome (GOLD analysis project Ga0307509, IMG submission 202245) | Populus trichocarpa ectomycorrhiza microbial communities from riparian zone in the Pacific Northwest, United States - 10_EM | ecosystem: Host-associated > Plants > Roots > Unclassified | place... | reverse complement strand
GGGACGAGGAGTACCACAGGGACGAGGAGTACCACCGGGACGAGGAGTACCACAGGGACGAGGAGTACCACCGGGACGAGGAGAACCACCGGGACGAGGAGTACCACCGGGACGAGGAGCACCACTGGGATGAGGAGCACCACCGGGAAGAGGAGCACCACCGGGACGAGGAGCACCACCGGGACGAGGAGCACCACCGGGACGAGGAGCACCACCGGGAAGAGGAGCACAACCGGGAAGAGGAGCACCACTGGGAAGAGGAGCACTACCAGGACGAGGTGCACCACGGGGACGAGGTTCACCAGCGGGACGAGGTGCACCCCCGTGACGAGGTGCACCACCGGGATGAGTTGCACCCCCAGGAGGAGCAGGAGGAGGTGGTGGTGGTCCAACCCAGGGAGCACCGCCGTCCTCATTTATATGACCTCTCATCTGTTCCCGAGTGGCACCATCTGGCTGCATCAGCAAAAAAAAAAGGTTACACCCGGACGCACCCCGTGCTCCCTGTGCCTCCGGCGGTCCAGGGGCATAGAACGTAAACTCGCGTTCTGGGTGTGCGTTCTTTTATTCGGTGCTAGTGGACAGGGGTCCATGCCGCCCGGACGCACCAGACGCAACCAAGGACTTAGAAGGTACCCGATGCAGAAAGGTTCTCCAGACGCAAAAAGGTTCTCCGGACGCAACCCGATAGGATAGTACCATAGTGGAAGTACTCAGGTGTTACTGGCTATCATCAGATACCTCCTAAGTCAACAACTCTACCTTCGAGGACTTTGAATGAGTTAGTGAAAACTGTGGAGAATATCCAAATTGTGCGGAAAGATCCATCCAGTATTACTCATGTTTACTTATTTGAGTCATTTAGATACTAAAATAGGAATATATTTATTAAAGCTAGTCTAGAAAAGAGTATCACGCGGTAGCTAAGAATTTGAAAGTACTTGCCCAGAGAACTAAAGTACAAAAGTAGCGATAAGCCTTAAACCAGCGGTCGGAAAGTGTCCGCATGCCTGTAGCACCCAGTAGCGGACAATTTGAAAGTACTTACCCGGGGAACTCAACTACAAAGGTTTGGATAACATTTCAACCAGGGGTCGGACAGCGTCGGGACAGGGTGCGTTGGAATCCGCCAGTCGAGGGGAATCGAGTGGTATAGGTTTCGAAGCGTCCGCATGGCTATAGAGGTCAGCAGGATGAAAAAGGCAGATATCTCAGCGGGCAGATGTCCGCCAGAGTCAGGAAGGGTCTCATTGGAGTCCGCTCGCCGAGGGGAATCGAATGGTATAGGTATCTAAGTGTCCGCATGCCTATAGGACCCAGTAGCCGCCAATTTGAAAGTACTTGCCCGGGGAACTCAAGTGCAAAGGTTTGGATAACATGTCAACCAGTGGTCGGACAGCGTCGGGACTGGTTGCGTTGGAATCCGCCGGTCGAGGGGAATTGAATGGTATAGGTTTCGAAGCGTCCGCATTGCTATAGAGGTCGGCAGGATGAAAAAGGCAGATACCTCAGGGGGCAGATGTCCGCCAGAGTCGGGAAGGGTCTCATTAGAGTCCGCTAGCCGAGGGGGATCGAATGGTATAGACCCCGAAGCGTCCGCATGCCTGTAGCACCCACTAGCCAACAATTTGAAAGTAGTTGCCGGGAAACTCAAGTACAAAGGTTTGGATAACATTTCAACCAGCGGTCGGGCAGTGTCGGGACAGGGTGCGTTGGAATCCACAGGTCGAGGGGAATCGAATGGTATAGGTTTCGCAGTGTCCGCATGGCTATAGAGGTCAGCAGGATCAAAAGGGCAGATATCTCAGGGGGCAGATGTCCGCCAGAGTCAGGAAAGGTCTCATTGGAGTCCGCTCGCCGAGGGGAATCGAATGGTATAGGTCTCTAAGTGTCTGCATGCCTATAGCACCCAGTAGCCGCCAATTTGAAAGTACTTGCCAGGGGAACGCAAGTGCAAAGGTTTGGATAACATTTCAACCAGGTGTCGGACAGCGTCGGGACAGGGTGCGTTAGAATCCGCCGGTCAAGGGGAATTGAATGGTATAGGTTTCGAAGCGTCCGCATGGCTATAGAGGTTAGCAGGGTGAAAGAGGCAGATATCTCAGGGGGCAGATGTCCGCCAGAGTCGGGAAGGGTCTGATTGGAGTCGGCTCGCCGACGGGAATCGAATGGTATAGGTCCAGAAGCGTCCGCATGACTATAGAGGTCAGCAAGAAGAAAAGGGCAGATACCTCACCGGGCACTCGCCGATGTCCGCGAGGGTCGGGCAGGCCCACATTGCAATCCGCTAGAGTCTGGCAGGGCCTTATTGCAATCCGCTAGAGTCAGGAAGGGCCACAGTGGAATCCGCTCGCTTAGGAGTAATAAATACTGTCAACCTGGATAGAAGAGCATGCCCCTCTCTGAAGGTTCATAATATTCAATAGTTCCACTGATTCGATCATGAAGCCTGATACGATGTGAGAAGAACTTAGAAAGCTTTTCCCCGAGTTGTTAGCAGTGATTAAATAAGGGGTATGTTTTGGGTCGTTACCGGGCCAATAGATGGTTAGTCATCCTATCTGTAGGTACTTTTTCATCCAAAGAGCCTTTACCTGGTGATAAAGTAGTCCATTGTAAGCAGAGGCCATCAGGGGCAGGGAGAGTTCCCCAATGCAGAGCCCTATGGGTCACTTACGTTGGGTTTCTTCAGGAGATTAGGGCGTGAAATGGACGATCCAGGTGGACAGGGCGGACAGGATGCAGGTTGTATTGCACCCAACGGACTAGGATGCAACCATTGTGCTGGGGCTATCGGAGGGCGGGCTGGGCGGACAGGATGCTCCAGACGGATTTCCTGCGTCCGGACGCAATGCCTATCCGCCCGGAGCAAAGACCTTTTTGGCTGATGTGACCAGCTATAACGTTCATGATATCCTTGACTAATCTCTGGTCCTGGACGATGATGGTAATGCGCCCAGCATGGGCCGCACCCAGGGCTCCAGCTATGAACAAAAAATTAGTAAATCAGATAGTTCTACTAGGCGGGGAACTCAACTTACCGTTCATAGCCATCACCAAGAACTCTTCCGCTGCCACCTGGAGGCATGCAACAGCTGATCTCTGCCAACGGAATTGTTGCTCGACTGCCAATTCTGACACAATCTCCTGGCAAAGATGATAGAATGGGGCCTTGGGAATTAGGTACCCACCATCGCGGCGAGACTTAATAATCTCTGCCATTACCACTTTGCCAGTTGGATAGCAAGCCAGCTGCTGGACCCCACCAACAACCCTCACAGCTCTTTTCTGATCATGATCCCGAGTTGGGGGCCCCCAATTTCCAGCACCCTTGTGGCCCAAGATACCATCATTTGCACGACGTTTGGGAGGCATTGAGCAAGAGTTACCTTTTTGGTCTTTGCTTGTTTGTTGTGTTGACGGACAGGTGCGTGAGGAAGGAGGTTGACAGGAAAAGAGAGAAGGGATTTTGCTCAGAAGTTAGACGCAAAATGATCTTTAATATATAGGTGACTGGAGTCTGCTTCCTTGGGCGTATGTGTATTTGTGCCTATGTGTATTTGTGCGTATGTGTATTTGTGCGTATGTGTATTTGTGCGTATGTGTATTTGTGCGTATGGTTATTTGTGCGTATGAGTATTTGGGCGCATGTGTATTTGTGCGTATGTGTATTTGTGCGTAGGTGTATGGACCCTATTCCTTCCCTGAAATTCGAGTTGGATATTAGGGCGTGCTAAGAGAAAGAAGTGTGTTGGAGGAGAGGTGGGTAAAGAGTTATTTTATACCAACGAAATAAAAATTGGTTATTTCATGAGGAGTGCCTTTCAAGCCCCCTCGTCATATCTTTCCGTGAGTCCCCAGGAGTTTAGGCGTATATTCATTCATGATGTCTAGATGAGTAAATGACAGGTAAGGTTGATAGGGCATGGGTATATACATATACTTGAATTGTACAATGGTTAAAGTCGCGTAAGACTGCAACCCCCAGTCTACCATAACACGCAATTTACAATCCCTTCCATGTAGAAATGGCTTGAAAATGTTGTACTAGACGTTGTATTTGTTCCAAGATGTTATATCTTCCCTGTTTATGTATCAAGTGTACAATTGGAGTCACAAAATAAACCTGGATAGTCCGCCCCTCCCATCTTCACTCCGAACTCAAACACAGAGCTCTCGTTGCTCTAGTTTCCTTTCTGTGATAGTATGATGAAAGCAATTAGCAGAAGGCGTGAATCTGGCAGGTCATTCATATCATACTTAGAAGTTGGTGAGTAGGGCTTTTGGTTAGGCTACCGCGGTAGAGAGGAGGGCTCGACGCATCACTGCGGGTAGACCGTGATGATCTTTTCAAGAGGTGAACCAGCATTTTCCTTTTTTTTTAAAGAGAGGCCAAATTAACTCCTCTTCTTTCTCACCACACTCTTACCTTCTCCATCCACGCTTACGCCATCAACACAATCCTCAGGTCGCTGTACCATCTGCGCTGCAATCCCCCTTCTCTTTTTCATACAGAAGCAAACTCAGCAGTTAAAACAAAAAAAAGAACAAAAAAGAAAAGAAAAGAAACACCCATGGCTCTTGCCCCACCAACCCGGATACCCCCCTCTACTGGTACCACCCTCTCCACTTCCCTTACTTTCTCCACGACATCAGATGGCACACCGGCAAAATGTCGCTGCATAGATTACTTATTGCCCGATCTCAAATAGTAAGTTAGTCACCATCTTCACACAGGTCTTTTCTCCTTTGCTCTTTGTTCACCCCTCAAATCATAAACTGAGTTCATACAAACAAATCATACACACAAAATCCTATGCAGAAAGAAATCATACACACAAAATCATACGCACAAATTATATGTACTAACATTGATGAATAGAATACCTTTTGCCACGAGCAATACTATCTGCTTATAAGTGGAGGCCGCTTCCGGCAGGCGCTTTGGGGCACTCAGTAAATCCTGAGACCATCCGCCGGAATGAACATTGGTCGAGCCTTACCCCCTTGCATACCGCTTTCAAACGTGCAAGGGCGAACCGAGACATTCACCTAAAACAACGGCGTGATTTTGCGCGAAGATATGATGAGTACCAGGCGCTTGACGACGAGATCAAAGCCCAAGTGGATCAGGAGATGATTGTGGAGGAGAACGAAGTCCTAGAGCAGGAACGTGTTGCAATCCTGGCGGATTAGCAGCGATACTATCCAAACCAGTTTCGCGGGAATGGTTTGCCACTTGTGAACCCCCCAACCCCTATCGAAGTCGATTCTCAAGCGAATTTGCCGGCATCGCCGCTAGTTCCGTCACCAAAGATGAAGCCCACAGCGCTAATGAACAGTCTGCTCGATCATGTGGTGAAGCGACCCAGAAGCTCGTCAACTGGGTCTGCGCTGGTACCGCCTCTGGGGCCTTCCATATCTCAGGACCGGCCGCCCGGGCACACCCGCCAGTTAGCGATTCAGGACCGCAGTTATTCACTCACTATGCGTGGGGCCCCGGTATCTCCTACAGGGTCCCCTGTTGGACACCCTGTGGCTTTGGCGAGGGCAGCTACATTCAATACAGGGAGTACAACGGAGCCTATCTCACATCGCACCAGGTCTAGGATAGGATTAGGTAGCCTGAGGCAAAACTCCCGGGCTAATAATCCACAGTCAAGTCAGCAATTTTCAAATTTGCCTAATTAACTTGAGATGTGCTTACTAATATTCAGTGTTGTTTAGCTGGGACAGGCCCCTCAATGCCTATCGCGGAGAGGACAGTACTTCTGAGTACAGATTGACGGATGAGGATATGGAAGGAGATTTGGACATGACAGTTCTAGAGGATGAGCTCGACAAAAAGGGTAGACCTTTGATTGACTGGGTGAAGCCTGTTGAGTGGCTTTTGCCAAATGCGGAGGTCAACGAAGAGTGGGAGGAGGATGAAGATGTCGATTTTATCGACCTATATGAGTCTGGTGATGAGGGTGGCAATGGCTCAGAGGATTCCAATGAGGTATATGGGGAAGAGGAGATTGACGAGGACAACAATAAGGATGTGGAGGGGGAGGAGGAGGACATGGAGAGCGAGCAGGATGACTTGGAGGGCTGGGAGGAGGTTGATGATGATGTCCATATGACGGACGAAGGGGAAACCTCTGGCTTAGGCTTGGGAAGTAGGATGTGAGATTTAGGTCGTCCTGACTCTGTAGCTTCTTCTCGTGCTCTGTACGGTGATGCTGCAGAACACAGTTTCCGTGCTAGCACCCAAGAGATTGGAGAGAGGCGGCTTGGGCCGGCTATGACACCCAAGGATTTCTTCACAAGCCTGGAAGACCAACAGGCCAGCATCGAAAATATTGTCAGCAAGAGAAAGCGCTTTCTTGCCGGCAATGCCGGTCTTATCATTGATCTCGAGGCAGCCGCTAGGGAAGACGCAGAAGAACAAGGAATTGAGATTGAGGATATATATAGAATTGACCGCGAGATGGATAGGCAGGCCCTCCTCAATATGGCTAGCCAGCACTTTCCTCACCGCGTGAAACAGGAGCCGGAGGATTAACGATTTCTACTTCTATCTATTTTGTTTTCTTGTTATCGCCTAGTTCTTTTCCTCACCTCTCATGCCGGTTCTGCCTTCCTTACTCACCTTAATACAGTTCCCCTTACCTTACCTTACCTGCACTCCCACTTCTGTATTTATCCACTACAATATCTCACGTTTGGTTTCATCCTTGGCCCGTATTCTTTCTCCCATATCATAAGTCCGGGGGCTATGTTCCTTGGGTTAGAATCTTACGCAGCACGTTACGTCTTTCCTTGTTCTCTTCTCACTCGGAATTTCCTAAGACCGACGCTCCTTTAGAGTTTAATTTCTTTTGTTATCATACTCGGCGCCCATATGGATTCCGCTCTTTTCTTTTATGTCATGATTGAGTTGGTGACATTACTCTTTGCAGTATAATGTAATAGGATAGAAGTTTAGAAGTTAGAAACACTCTCACATAACGATAGGTTTGAGCACAGATTTAGATTGTCTATTTCGTCCTTTGCTTCTGGTTTCTTCGGCAAAATCTATACGCTCCAAGAAATACGCCCAAAACCACATACCCAAAGTGATGCGCCCAAAGCCATGCGCTCTAAAGCCTTACACTTAAAGCATACGCCCAAAGCATATGCCCAAAACATACGCCCAAAACATAAGCCCAAAACATACACCCAAAACATACACCCAAAACATACGCCCAAAACATACGCCCAAAACATACGCCCAAAACATACGCCCAAAACAAACGCCCAAAACATACGCCCAAAACACACGCCCAAAACACACACCCAAAACACACACCCAAAGCATATGCGCAAAATACCCGCCCAAAGCAGTTGATGTAAAGACGCTCTCTGCGAATGTTTAATTATAATTTAGGTTCAAATATGTCAGGGAATAGCCAAGCATATTCCTCTAAAGAAGTTAAGCTCCGCAGTTTTCAGGATAGGCTTCTATCTCAGAATAAGAATCAGAATCCACATTGATACAATCAACAAGACCCATGACAACTCTGCTACTTGTACTTCCTCTACGCATCATTTCCATGGAATACACACTTGCACGGATATAAATTCGTGCTCCTAGAGCATCAAGGATTCTGTCGTACTCTCTATCCTCACAGTGCAAGAACCCTGACACCATCTCCTTCCGCTGTCGCTCCACATTCTCAGCCTTGTCTCCATGTCCCTTGGTTTCCAACGAATACATCTGGCCCAAGACGGGGGCGTGCATCCCAGCCTTTGGATAATCTATCATGTCTACCACATCATAGTGTCAGCTAGGTTCCTGGCATTGATATTGAATATTTGACTTACAGAAAAAGCGGATGACTTTATGACCCCAGGAAAGCGGTTAGAGATAAGGATGTGAAAGCAAGGTTGATTCCAGGTCGCCGTAGTTGTCTAAAGAGCTCTGGGGAAAGCCCTTCACTTCAAAGAAGCTATGGTGGACAGGAGCATGGGCCATTGCACGAAGCCGGGTAAGTGGAACGATACCGGGCGCGGTATTACGCGGTGCAGGCGATGGAATCCCAATATCTTTCCTGATCGTGCTCATAATACTAATAAAGGATGGATATGTAGAGATGTAGAAAGAGCGTACTTTGTTAGTAAGAGCAAAAGGTTTTGAAGTAGGGAAAAACTATAAAATCATTTTATCAAGACCAGCTACTTATACATTAAGTCAACTCGAGCAATCCTTGATAGAATATAATTAAAGAGCATATAAATGATGGCAATTCAGAAGTCAGAATGAACTTATTGTTAACTGTCTAAGTCTGGAACTAAGCTACACGTTATTTTGCCTTTTATGACACGCCTGCCTGAGTCGCACTGCTGAAATATTTCTAAGCTCGAGACCCGACCCTTAATCTCATATCCTAACTCAAGCGCCTGTATGATAGCGCCGGATTCCCTTGTTCTACGTTGCAACATTCCAGCAATCCGTCCACCTCGTACCAATTTGACTGCCATCCCCCCACTATTTGCCTACTCGAATCCACACATCTCCAATTCGTACTGTTGTCCTATCCGTGGTGACCAGCTATTGGCCCAAGGTTTGTCTATCGGTCACTATCAGCTTTCATAGTTCTAGTTGGCTGCACACCTGCAGCAGGTGGGATCCAGTAACAGCTTACAGAAAATAAAGTCCACCTTTATTCTGCCAAAGGAAATGGGAATAAGGTCGCGTATTTCATCAGGGCCAAATGTCCAGGTATAAAACTAATCCATGGGAGCTTCCTCAATTGGGGCCGTTGTCATCGGCTTAGGTGTAAATAAAGGAAAGGCGGCAAAGGTAGACGGCAGTAGCAACAAGATGGTTATGGTATGAGATTCTTGTGAGTATCTAAGTGGAGGATAATTACATAGCATAATTACCAATCTATATATAAGGGTTATAATCAGGAATCACCTTTAATTACGCGGAAAGGCACAGAGGGCCTTCATCAGTGCATGGTATTCAAGTATTAGATCCTCACCTTGGGTTTGCTTTCAATAGTTGCGACAGCTTCGAGAGCCCCCATACTTGCAGGTTTGATTCAAGATTTCGTTGCCATGTAGGAGCGAATGCGCTCTATGAGAGTCTTCAATTGGAACTAGTCAACTCCCGTAAAAGATCAAATTTGGTTACCTTAGAATATGATTGAACAGGGTATATCAACCCCTACTGGATTTGGACTAATGCTAGGCCCAAAGCACAGCGGTGAATACCAATTCATGTAGCTACTACTGAGCCTAATTCTAGAGTGCGGCTATTTTCAAAACGTAATTCACATGCAACCATACACCACCATAGGCACAAAATTCATATGCATAAGAATTCATACGCACAATAGTTCCTACGCATGCATGTTCGTATACTCAATTCATAGACTGAAACATTAGGCGAGGAATGAAATGGATCACCAAATGGAAGCCAGCTTGGGTACTTAGCTTAGCTGGGCTGACTTACAACCTTCCTTGATATGCCTACCACAGCTGTACCTTTATATAAATATCATTCGGGATCCAAGAGGATCTGTTACGGTACACGGATAGCTTGAACCATCTCAACATAATGTCTTCCCAACCAGAATCTTCCACGATGGGCAGCCAACGGGGGCTCTACACCTCCGGGGCAAGAAGCCGTACCTCTTTTTTACGGTTTCACGAAAGCCCTGCACACGAATACTCTCCATCTTTATCACAATTCTCGGTAGAATCCGGCCCATATGGGAGCGAAGGCCCAGTAACACCAACCCCAAAACCTCTGACTGGTGTGGCCCGCGCACCTCTTTCAAGTTCTACAACGCCCTTGCACTCCGATTCGCTAGCGCTGCCCCCTAGAAACCAAGATCATGCCCGGAATCTGCTTCATCCGCTAACAGTGACTTTGTCAACAAGCGACACAGTTACATTTGAGATATTTGGAAACTTTTGTCTCTATATGGAGGAATATGATGAGAGTTGGATGGAGTGGTGGCAAGGCACACCAGGGTATATAGCCTATACTGCGAAATATGCTGGCAAGAAAAAGATACGGTGGAAAGCGGATCTTCGAGGCACCGAGGTGTGCAAATACTTTCAACAATCTGCGGACCTTTTAGGTAGTGCTATTAGCACGCCGCGAGTAAGGTTCATTGTGTGCAGAAAGGTCCTCGCTCACTGAAGTCGCACGGGACTAGCTCGATGCATGACCATAACAGGTCCTCTGCTTGTCTAAAATTGAGAAAGATTAACGGATATGATGGGCGGGCTGGATGCCCGCTTGGTATTGATGTTCTTATGCTTTTGCAAAAAGGGACTAAAACTGGAAATAGCCGTAGGATTATCGATCTGGCCACACCAGCAGGATTCAATCAGCATGATTTCGAAGAATACTTTCTAAAAGTGTTGATAGCAAAGAATCTCGCCGTTTATTGCTCAAACAACCTTGTCTTATGTCGTGTCTTCAAGTACATGCCTCCGGTAGTCGAAATCCCCAGCCATACGACATTAACACGGCATTTGAAACTGTTGGGAATGTCTACGGTGGATGATATTCGAACATGTCAACTGCTACAGGAATGATTTCTCTGGCTGCCGATACATGGACTTCATCGAACAAACTTGCTTTTTTAGCAATTGTGGCTTATTGGATCTCAGATAGCTGGCAGATGGAGGAGGTGCTGATTGGGTTCGAGGAAATCAAGGGTTCTCATACGGGGCCTAATATGGCAGGGATAATTAATGACGTTCTAGCCAGATACGGGATTCAGGATAGAATTCGGGGTTTCACCACCGATAGTGCCAGCAATAACCGAAGGCTCACCGAAGCCTTAAACAATGCTTGGAGTTTACTATCGGTTGAATGGTGTCAATTGGAAAATCATATTCCATGTATGGCCCATGTTGTTCAGCGTATCCTCAGGGCATTTATGTGTTCAATCAACGTGAAATCGCGGGATGGTCATATGCCCTTGGGCTTAAAGGCGGGGTATATCGAGAAGGTTATGAGATTGGAAAACGGCTTTCACAAAACAGTAGAAAAGGTAATATGTCTAAGATCTCATACCTAGCACCTATATTACCAATCCATACGCACAAATTCATACGCCCCAATTCATACGCACAAGGGTATATGCACAAATTCATTATTCCAAAATGAATGCGCGCCAATGTCAAAGTAGAACCAAGTGTTTTCCCCATTGTTCTCACCTAAGATACCTTTTGTCAGAGATAATGCTAATAATGGTTTATAGCATCGGAAAATGAGTATTGGGGCTGCTTCACCTGAATGGCGTCAACACTTTATCGAGATACAGAATAACCAGGTTAAGATCTCGACTACACTACTTTATGATGTCAAAACATGATGGAACACAACCCTAAATATGTTGGGGAGATCTGTACGGCTACGGGAATTCCCCAAGCACGGGTTACAAACCGATGCCGAGTTTATGCCTCTCTGGTCAACCCTGGAAGAGTGGAGGCAGATTGGATACATCTTCGAGGTACTTCAACCGATACGATTTTGGCCTTTGTGGATGTCAAAAACACGCGGCGTCACCATTCATCGTGTGTTTCAAGTGTATTAAGATATCTTTGATCATTTGGAAATACACATTTCCAAGCTAGAACGGAAGCTGATGCAATGGAAGGTTGATATTCGTGAGGGCCTAGTGAAAGGTAAATTGAAGGCCACCTCTTACTATGGTAAAACGGAAAGTCCAATAGGTCTTCGGTTCAGCATTGGAACTTGCCTAAATCCCGATTGCAAACTCAACCTTTTTTGAGAATGGGATCTTTATGCCAGTGGGGAGACGGAGTGTGAGAAGTCATATAAAAAGGAGTTCATAGCGTATTATGATCTGTACTATGCACCAATAAAGAATCAGGCACCTGACATGTCAATTCCATGGACTGGTCTGAACAGTGGATCCAAACACGTTTACTCTTCGAGACACAGAGCAGTTATCCTGAGTGAGGCTCTTGCGTACATCGAAACAGCTTTGGAGATTGAGCCGCCTGACCCAGACGCTGAGGCTACGGATCCAACACGTGAGGCCTGCCCAGCGGGAATTTTTTACGAGGGAAATACACTGCAGTGGTAGAAGGTTAATGCGGGAAGATTCCAGAATTTAGCTCGGATGGCTAGGGATATTCTCCCTGTTCCAGGAGGTAGTGTTGGAGTAGCGCGGGTGTTTAGCATGGCAAGAGATGTGATTACCTATCAGCGCTCACGACTCAAAAGCAGTACAATTCGAGCTTCAATGCTGGTGAAATGCTACGAGAACGAAGAATTACGAAGAGAGCTAGCAGGTCACGATAGTGAACGGGAGGCAGAAAAACTGGAAGAAATGGCTGCTGCGGAGGATTATTGTTATTGGACTGATAGGAAGGAAGAAAGCATAGAGAACGATAATGGGTGTATCTCTGATAATGACGAATCACACAAGAAGGACACCGAATGGTCTTTCGTTGATCAGGATGGCAGGCGAGCATTTGGAAGAGAGCCAAAGGCTATACTACCTGAGCGTTGACTGGTTGAATCTCAATATGTACGGCCTGGACCACCTCGAAACGAAGATGTAGATCACTTGGGAGGCTCCAAGGAATCAGATCCTGAAGAAACAATCTGGGATAGTACAGTCAACATGTCTGTTGCATCCGACACTGGTGAGGAGGAAGGATCACAAGAGGTTCAGGCCGAGATTCCTGGTGAAGGACGGAGTGATCTTGAAAGTATCGACCAAGAGGGTGACGAAGATTCCGGCTGCATAGCAGGCTCAAGGGGCCGCCTGGAAGACGATTGTTCAGAGGAGGAGGCTCTATCAGGAACCCCTGATTCACTACCAGTTATACGTGTAACCCGCAGAACAGACCATACAAGAAGTAATCCCAAGATTAGAGTTCCACCCATGAAGCGTGCCGGAACTGGGGTGAAAGAAAAGCAAAGATCCCGTTTCCACTAAGTTAATTTCATTTAAAATAATTATAAACTCATAGAATTTGACTTAGTAATTGAGAAGGCATTTTTACTATCCCCTGAGTTATCCTAGTGGCCAAGACATGCCGAGGAGGTGTCAAGTCAACAATGTATACCGTAGTAAATGACGAGCCGCCATTGATTGATTGGAAAATGGCCCATATAATCGGGGAAGTTTATGTGCCTGGGGGATCGGGCGGACAGGGTCCATTTTCTGACCCTCGTCCAGCCGATCAGATGTGCACACCCCCAAGTAAATGTAAGAGTGAGTAGAAGGATTCTATGTTTTCAGAGGCAGAAATTCAACAAGTCTGAATACATTGTCCATTGATTCGAGTTCTTACGATAAGCTACAGGAAGAGGAGCATCATCATGAAAATCATACGCACAGAAAAATCATACGCACACAAATCATACGCTCAGAAAAATCATTGGCCCAAAATAATACACTGGTAATGGTGTCGTAGATAATACGCACTAGTGCAAAGGCTAGTTGCATTGACTCTAGTTGGTCGAGTTTGTCAGGTCATAGCGTGATTTGTCTTCCTCTATATTCATTCTGTTTCCCCTTTTCTCCCATAGACACAGAAACCATTCGCCCCGCCGCCCTCTGAATCTATGTCCCGCGCTGCGCCCTCTTGAACCAAAGTTCCTCCTTGCCCTAGTTCCTCACGGCCAAATCTCTCCTTACCCGCCATCCACTCGAGCACATTTCGATCCCGTTATCGTGGCTCTATACCAACAGCACTTCATTCTATCCTGCTTTGAGCGGGAGGGAAGCTTGCTTTGAGCGAGTTTGTGTGGCTGCGAAAGACTACGAGAGGGCTATCAAAGATGAAGAAGAGGGATGCGGAGAAGTGCAAGCCGCACCGCGAACGAAGAAAAGCTGCGAATCACCTCCACAACTGTGAACATGCCAGTGAAGATATTGTAAATTCTACCATAGAGGCCAAAGGTGTGTTATTCTCTGCTATTTAACCCATCTCTCTGCATGGGCTTGAAATTAGCAATTGTTGTATTTAGCTTTCAACTTGGTCGCATATCTGTATTTAGGGCATATACTAATCTCCTCGTCGCTTGTATTAAATTCGGGGCACCCATGTCTACAGCTGGATATGGATAAGGTTTATTCAATGAAAAGCAATATTTCCCACATGTTGAAAACCCCCAATCATCCACGCGTCAGATACCACTAATGTGACGATTTTGACGTTCTGGACTCAATCCTTTCACGACCTAAACGGCAGTCGGATAGCAACTAGAAGGAGCATTTCAAAGAGGAAAATGAGCCCCAATTACACCCGATCAGCTGTGACATTGTTATAATAAAGGACAAGTAAGTAATTCATTGTTTGAGCTAAGACTAGGCTTATATACTAAACTATCTTTAGGCAAGGCGTCCCAGGTGTAATCAAAGCTGGGAATAGCAAGGCATGTTGGCTATTACCGCAAGTTGAACCGGCGGTACACAAATATGTTGCGTCACGGAATATAGCTGCAGATCATACCCGACATAGTGCAAGCGGTACGCGGAAGCGCTATAGGCCAAGCGAGATGGAAGGCGCTCATACCACTCACAACGCTGCGAGTGATAGTATGAAGGATGCTACAACCCTGAGTTCTCGTGCAGGAAACGGGAGCAGCGAACATAACCCAGACGGTACTTTGAGAACAAAAGGCTGTGTTATTGGGCACTGTGCCTTCGTTCCACGAATGGGATCATGAACGCAGAATATTGAACTTGAACCCGGGCCAGCCCAGTCATAGAACATGAAATCACCAATTCACGCACTAAAAGAATTCCGCCAACAGCTTTTACCATTGACTCAAACCGTTGATGCCCTATTTTAGACCTTCCTCCCCGAGTGGCATTCCAAATACACAGCAGTCTATCCCATTTACAATGGGAAAGCTGACAATGTTGCCGAGGCAGGTGGAATATGGACCTCACGCTCCCTTGTCATGAACGCGAATACCAATAAGCATGAGGATCTGGAGGACGTATGCCATTGGTGGTGTGCAATAGTAGTATTCGCGAACTTTGAGGACGGCGATGCCTGCTTTCCTGAGCTTGGAGTCAAGATTGATTGTACCCCTGGTATCTAGAGACTCCCGCCCATCTTATCCAATTCCAATAGGTGACTAAAATATATTCTCTAGGTTGCATTATTTTCATGCGTTGCTATGCAGTGGAAGATTATAATGGCTCTTTTGTGGGAAGTCGGTGTAGTGTTATCCACTTTACACATCAAGCAGTGCACGATGCATATGTGGAGAACACGGGGAAGCCAGTGTGGGCGTTCAATAAGATGCCTAAATGGTGGCAGAAGTTGCGCATGCATCTGAATGTATAATAATGTTCCTAATCATTGATTTTTCTATTTAGTATGGGTATATACTTTTGAGCTTGGCCTGCCCTCGTTTGCAAGGTTGTGCCCCCACAATCATACGTCCAAACCATATGCCTAAAGCCATCCGCCCAAAAACATACTCCCAAAAACATACACCCAAAACCATGCGACTAAACCCATACGCCCAAAAGCCATACGCCCAAAGCCAAACCTTACGCCCAAAGACATACACTCAAAACCATACGCCCAAAACCATACCCCAAAGAGAGTCACCTAAAACCATAGCTTTTTATACACCATAGTCAGCGCCCAGTTTAACCAACTATCTGCAAGTTTAGGGTCAGTGATTGCCTGAACCTCAGACCAGATTTAAATAGAGGCTAGTATTTGGGTAGATGGCTTGCAAGGCATGTGAGACGTGACGCCCAAACCAATAGTCTTAGAATCAAAAGCCCAAAACTGAATGCCCAAAGCCATAAGCCCAAAGCCATACACCCTAAATGAGATCACGAAATGATAAGCTGGAGACCTTATCCTCAGGAAGATAGGAATCATGCATGCACCCCTATACAACTATACGCTTAGAGTTATGTACCCGGAATCATATGCTTAGAACTACTTGGAAACACTCCTAGATTATACACTTACAATCATATACTGAGAGCGATTTCCAAACACTATTTATCTCAAACTAGAAGCCCCAATCATAATGATAATGTGAGTAGTATATTCAAATCCTATCTTTTTTCAATAGTTGCTGGATTGCTATATGAAATATCCAAATAGTGGAGTCATCATACTAGACATACAAAATAATTAGGGGGTGTTTGACAAGCCAATTCTGATCTCAAATTGTGATTTCAGATCAGAATTGAGAGGCCAAACAGCCCTTAGATTTCAACCTGCCATTTGTTTAGTCACAGAATATCACTCGTAGGAATAAGTGGGGCCCTGCACAGGGGCAAGAGTGGGGGAAGAGAAGACGGGGGCCATGTAGACAATCAGCGGGGAAAGTAAAATACCGGCGCCGCCCCATAGCCCGGCCAGGGCCTCGTGTCATACGGGGCAGGGAGGAACGGCAAAGAGTTGACCCCGGGCCGGAGTAACGGCAGAGTCACAAAGTGAAAACCCGCCCTGCCCCGCCCCGTAAAGAACACTATATAATATTGCCCCGGAGACCCGTGCAACATTTACCATGTTTCCCTAGCTTTACCGAACATGCTCTCCGAAGGTTACCCTGTCTAACCCTATATCACCAAGTCACTTTGTAGACACTTGTACCAAAAAAAACTCATGTCTACTTCTAGTATACTAACTATATTGGTCTATCCTCACTCTGGTAACCTCTTGGTATACCATATGGGCTTGAGTCTAGTCCACTGTAGCTACCTAGCTATAGGACCGTTACAGGATCATACTTGATTCGTATTAGGTTATAAAAGTAAAAAATATTATCATAGTCGAAACAACAATAAAATCACAGAGTGTTTTGCATGTTTCAATCTCAAATCATGACTTTGGGTCAGTCTGATTTATGTACTCAAAATCTAATTTGAAAACGCCAAGACCTGATCTCAAATCAGAATCAGGGATGTGCCAAATGCCCTCCAAGTCCACTTGATGCCAATGTTAGGCACACGGACTCCCCGTAAGGATTTACAGGGAAAGGTTACCCTACCTTGACACGCACAATCTTCAAAGGAAACAGATAACACCCCCCTCCAGCCCCGGGGTTGGGACAGCATGTCATCACTGGCCGCCTGGGTAGTTGCGTCCCAACACCTAAGACCACTATCAATAACTCACATCTTATAACACCATATACGTCACAGCCATCTTTTCGACCGGACCCTGTTCGCAGGGAATATGAGGGGAGACCTTTGGGCACCTTATGCAAGTGGAACCAGGTGGATCGGACGTTGGTGCATAGGTTTACAGACACTCAAAGACAGGTAGTCGGAACAGTGGGTCGAAGGTAACGGGACGTTTTGCACGCAAGTTAGTCCTCTCGTGTCCACAAAGACGTGTAGGGTATGAAGGAGGTAACTATGCCTAGTAAGTGGATCGGGTGCATCTACAAAGGACGGGTTGGTGAAAGATGGAGTCCGAGGGAAAAAACCCATCGGTACGATCCCAAGGACAAGTCGTATAATGCCGGAAGACCAGAATACGACATGCGGTTGCATGCTGAATTCTTGACGGAACCAACCAAAGAAGATTGGCTATCTTCTGTCCAGCGAGTTAGCCTATCCTTGATGAGCACGAGGGCAAGATAATTCGTAACCAGCGTTGTCAACGGATAAACGGATGATCTGACACCTGAGGTGCTCTCCACACCTTCAGGAATAATCAAAGCGCAGACTGATAAGTTGGCCATGGGAGCAAAAGGTGTGGTAGGAAGTTTTCAGGGTCTACGAGTGTTCGCACTCGGGTGCAGTTCGCAGAGCTGCGGGCAACAAACTTAGTTTATATAGAGTCAGCATGTATACCGCAATTGCTCAGACGCAGAATATAAATATCGAAGCATCTTCGCTGCTATTAGACACAACAAGCACAGAGAAGCGATCTTATCAATATAATAAGTTTTATATTATCGATACCAATTCTTCAACGATCTATTCCAAAGTATCTCATTATATCAAGCCTACATTACTCGTGTCTTCTTAACCCGTTCTCCGATATAAAATCGATTCAGGTTCTAGCTGTAGGAATATCTCACGCCGAAGCTACCACCTAACAGCCAAGGTATCTGGATACTGATAGAATGTAGAAGTGCACAGTGGCAAGTTTTCTTGTTACCTTTTCCTATCTGATTAGTCAGTGAATACTAGTTTCATTTATTGGTTATTTATCAATCAAGAGAAGTAACAAACATGTATAAATTCGAACATATAGTGAGAAACTATTAAAGAATAATATGAAGAAGGAATAGAGATATTAAGTATAAAATAGTAGCACATTATAGGATCATAAGTCTGATAACTGTGACTGTACAGAAGACTCACAGTAGAAGTAAACTTGAAGATACAAATGTGTCCTATAATGGTAACTCTACTGAAGATTTAAAGTAGAAGTTAAAAATCAAGATACATAACTTGTTTTATATCTTAAAATTAAAATAAGATATATTGAGTAGTAACTTGTTCAAGGAAGATGATGGACTTTATCTGATGCTACGCTTGAGTCAGAAAGTTCTAGGATTTATGTGTAAAATATCCACAGCAGGAACCTTGGCAGGAATATGAGTTCCATCAGTCACAGTAGCATCAATCGAATCTTTAAACTATGAGAAATATGTAGCTGGCCATTCCAGGATCTCAGAGGCAATGATACTTGGATCCGGTAAGTGGATTTCTTCTTCCACAAATCTCATCAATTCTCCTGATACCAGATTGAAGCATTTCATTTATTTTTTATTAATATTTTATATACATTAGAATTCATTATATATACTTCCTTTATAACAGTAAAGCAAACAAATTTGAAATATTTTCTGTACCTCACAATTGGTACTATTTTGACCAACAACTGCGAAGATAAGCACAACCTGCGCCTCCACTGTTACCTTTTTGGCTCTCTTAAACCCACCATATGGTTTCATCTAATCACAGAAGGCAGTAAATATTTCTTTAGGTATTTGTAGAACTTCAGGATATTGACGCTCAGGTTTATTTGATATTAGCACTTCATGGACATACATATTCTCACTCAGTGAACTTGTACGATATAATGTTTTGCCAAACTGGAGATACCCATAGTAGGCTTCAACAACAAGTGCAAGCAGGCACAATTGTGCTAAGAATAAAGCATTTGTACAGCTTTGGAGAGGGATTGGAACAGGCAAGGTTGGGAATAAGGATGGTGGGCATGATATTATCAACAGATTATGTTGCTTTACCAGGAATCTCGGGAATACAGCCATGCAGGGAAGTAGACTTCAGTACGCATTATGGACTTTCATGGGGTTCGTTATAGGGTGGAGCAGGTTATTACATGGCACGACCCGCCCATTCAGTACATCAGGGAGATATTTTTAGGTCATTTCTGGTAAGGCACCGTCTGGTGTCCACTGAGACCGATTCCCGAAACGGGGCCCCATTTGTCATCACCAAATTTGTATGAGGACCCAGCTGGGGGGTGAGTCTGGCGGGAAGGTTATCACAGACACTGGCAGGAAATGTCAAAAATTCCAAACAGGACCAGGCTATCAGGAGGGGCGTCGCAGGGAACAGGACTGGAGGCCCGCATTTTTGTGACCCCAGAGGACCTGTAATGAACTCTAGACCTGCATACTCCTAGTGACATCAAATATTACTTCTAGCTTCTGAGCACACATGTATGTCTGTTTCTGACATGCCTAGTTCACATACCAATTCCAATCTTAGCTTTAGAATACACCTTAATTTTGATGATGTGTTAGCTGCCAGTGTGTGAGGGCCCAATGATGTTGTAGGTTTGGAAGAGATTGATCTGTTCAGTATTTCAGAAACCTTTATATTGACATCCTTATTGCATCTTGAGAATTCAGTTCTGCTGTCAACCAGACATGCTGCTCAAAAGCCAAATAGATTTTTACCTCAAACCTTCAAGTTCATCATCAGGCTCAAATCAAAGGTTCTGAGTGGCAACCAGATGCACTCTTATTTATTTCAAACCACTGTTTCTGAGCTTACAAATTTCTTACTTCATTTGCCTACTAGACAACCTCGCTTATTAGGGGCATGGTTACCCGGCCTTTGTGGTTTTGGTTGTTGCGCTGTGAGTTTTCGTTGCAGCCAAATTCTTATTTGCACCTTACGTACGTTTGACCTGCCGTAGATGGGGGTATGCGAGTGGGCGTAAACCCTGCCCTCAACTTAGAGAACAAAAGAGAAAAATACACTACACCTTACCACGAAAAGAAATTATACCCACCTAGCACACCGCTCTTGTATTTGAGTTCCTTGAATAAACGTTACAAATAATCGTCTCACATTACGCCTTTCGCAATATCGATGTTAAGCAAGGCCGTGCGTTCTTATTTTTATGATTTTTTTAAGCTAAGCACGCACAGTCAGATATATGAGGCTAAGCACTGTGATGCGTTCTTCTGGAGCTTGGCTGTGGCTTGGCTAGAACAGACATTGATCGCTCTATGCAGAGTTTTTACCACAGGCGCTACCCTTTATGAGCTTGCTTAGCAAGAAGCAAGATGTCCGCACAAGAGAAGGTAAGGAGATCTATGAGGGGAGGAAAATTAGATGAGATGCAGCAGAGATAGCTAACACCAATAAAGAATACAGTAGATAATTCAAGCCCCCAGCCTACGCGGTCAGTAGCAACACCAATCGCAATTCTTAATACTTCAACCTCTACCTCCCTGAGTGTGAGACTGGCACAGCTCTATTTTGGAACGTATACCGGGGCGGAAACCAGTCCAGCATTCCCAAGTCATACCGGAAACAAGTTAGAAGTCCAACTCACCAACTGTATTCCCGAGTCACCATAACACGAATAGAGAGGCAGGTGAAAGGGTATTGGGACTCGGGTGGTTCCTTGAGCTATGAAAGTGCGTATGACAGATGGATTCAAGTTAGGTGGGTTTAGAAAGCGCAATTCCAAGCGATCAAGGGCCGAGAGGTTATGTGATGTCACCGATGCCATTTGAAATTGGGATGAGTCCTAGTGGCGCATCTCCCATCGATCGAATACTGTTTGAGGCAGCACAGGTCTATAGTGACTATGAGTCAAATACATTAAATCTCCGACCGACAAAGGCTAGTAATAACAAAGCCTATCAGAATCAAGAAGTCTGGTGGATTGAACGAGAAGGACATGGCAGGAAAAGGAAAAAGCCGACCACGGATTGGGAGAAAGGGCATTTGGTACGGCTATGTATTAACAATTTTGGTCACTATGGTATGGGATGGATAAGTTCCTCTAATCCATTGGGCTAATTTACGGCAAAGAGAAAAATACCCCTGTCCATGATATAAGGAGTTGGATGATTCAAAGAGAAAATAAATGGAGAAAGGAAGTTGAAGAAGATAATTCTGAATTTAATACTCAAAGTGAATTTAATAATTTATGTACATAAGCTAATATAATAAATTAGTGAAAGGATCTAGTTGTCGTGCAGTAGCAGCCAGTGAATAGTATACGCAAGTGATGGATGTATGGCTTACAATACTAGCTGATTGGAAAAATGAGGAGAGAAAAAAGAAAATTGCAGTAAGAGAAAAGAATAAAACAATAAGTAAAAGAAGAAAGGAGGAGAAAGGGAACGCCAGGACTCAAGAGAGAAATTTCCAAAGTAAAGGACCGTTCTGCAGGTATCTCAGCCTCAGGAAATATGGAGGACAAGGCTTTTACTTGACAGAAGAGAACAGTTGATAAGGTTCTATCAACTTTACATAAGAGTAATAAATCTGTTATGAGGCAGCTTGACGAAATGGATGATAAGCGATGGGACAAAGAAGAAGGCAGATGGTAGAAAACTCAAGAGATAGAGGCAGAAAAGGTAACGCTGGTGAGAGAACCCCTGCAACCCGGGAGTGCAGAGGGGTGTAGGAAGAGAGAGAAAGCCGCTTTTGATAAGGAAGAAGTTGATGGTTTAAGGATAAGAGTAGGGATTTTGGAGACACAAGGTGAAGCCCTATAGGAACAGGGGTAGTGACAAGGAAAAGAAACCACCAAGTGGATGCTATTTTGAAGGTACTTAAGGGGAATTAAGAGTGTGATCCACTTGTACTAAATACAAATCAAACTCTTGTTTGTCAATCTCAGATAATTGAAAAAGAGAAATAATAGAAAACGGATCACAGAAGAATGAGGTACCAGTTTTTGATCTATAGTAACAACTATGACAATTGGTTAAAAGGACAGAAACAAGATAGTAACAAGATATGGGAGACAAGCTATACTTCATATTAGATTTTAGATATGTAAATTGAAAGAGCTACATTACCTTCCCAAATCCCCACTCAACAGCCATTCTTTGCTTTGCCATATAAGCATTAAAAACAGAGTCTCCTTGAGTTAACTCAATTCTATTCTCTTGCCTATATACACCAATAATTCCATCTTCCAATTAAAATGCTTTATCTCCATAAAGTTATACCATATCACCTTCTCTATCTTGAGCATTTTCAACTACCATATCCTGCATTCCCTGCTTCCACATTCCGCAATCCCTTCTTTTCCCTTCATATGTGTAGAGTTCGTTACGGGGCGGACGGGGCCCCAGAAAAGGCGGGCCTCAGGCCCTTTTCCCCGCCCTGCCCCGCTCAACGGCCTGGGACGGGGTGTCTTTTTCGGCATTCCCTGCCCCTGTCATCACTCAGGCGCCGGCCCTACCTATACCCCGGACGGGTCCCCGTTAAAAATGGGTGGTAACAAACGGGGCCCCGTCTAGGGAATGAGTGCGGATGGGCCCCAGGCGGGGGCGGGGCAGGGATTACCCGAAAAATACCCCCCCTGGCTCCGTGTAAGGGCGGGGCCTGGCGAGTGAAAACCCGCCCCGCCCCGCCCTGTAACAAGCACTACATATGTGTTGCATGTCACTGGCGATCACTCCGCTCAGGCTCTCACTTATTGTTTCTCGTATACCGTTCCTCTATTGTTAACCATTGTTATTAGTTTCCTTTGTCACTTATTATCAAGCGAAGTGGTTGGATCACTAAACCTGATTGTATAGTGGAAAGGGGAATGTGTACACATGCCAGATCACGATCGGGAAGGATGGCGAATGGCAAGGGGAAGATCGGACTTCTATTGATACGGCGCCATCACCGGGCGGACTTCTGATCGTCCAATGGAACTCGTTGGAACCCTCTCCGTGTCGTGGGCATAGGAGCTGGGTGTCCAGCAATGTTCTTGTATTTTCTATATAAGCCGATTAGTTCTCCGTACATATCACCGTAAGCAAGCAAGATACAATTCTCTAGTATTGACCAAGTTCTTCCACCTTGACTTTATTCCAACATTTTCTCGTTACTGTTTAGTCTCTCATCCCGATTCCACAGCTCATAACAATAATATGGTCCATATATAGTACATGATAATATTATAATACCATCTCGTGTCACTATTACAAGAAACTCAATAGAATGCATATGGTTATGCTCGGACCAAAACATTTCCTAATCTTCAGTTTCAGGATGTGTGCGACATATTTGCTTATGAGTACCATCCACAAACCCCCAGATGAGACCAGATGGCTCCCCATTTTGTTGAGTTTTTTGACAATAATAGGTAAGCCGAGCTTGGGTAAGCAATATAGAATTCCACTGCAAGGTTTCATAATGTTGGCAGTAAATATGTTTACAAGTCCCATTAAATACCCAACTCAACCAGCTTCCGTCATCACCAAAAAGCTCCATGCAATCTTTGTATCGATGAGGCCAAGAAGGTCAGTATAGTACAAGACAGAGAGCTGTAGTTGCCCGAGTATAACACCTGGCTTCAAAATGCTCAGGAAGTGTCAACAACCAAGCCAGTTCACATATCTTCCTCTTGGTGAAGCGCAAAAACTCAAGCCAATAGCCATGGGTCATGGCAAATAGGGGAAAAAACTTGTTTCTCTCATAGGGCATATGGTGGAATGGAGCTGTGTCTCTTATAACCGCTATTGGTCCTGTAAGCATTGTTAATGTCGCTCTTAACTTGCTCGCATAGTGGACAATAAATCTTGACCTCCAATCTACTGCCTCGCGTCGCTCGTGTTCGTTACGGGGTAGGGCGGGGCTGGTTTTCACTCGCCAGACCTCGCCCTGACATGGGGCCGGGGGGGTATGTTTCAGGTAATCCCTGCCCCGCCCCCGTCCGGGGCCCACCCGCACTCATTCCCTGGACAGGGCCCCGTTTGTTACCACCTATTTTTAACGGGGGCTCGTCTGGGGTATGGGTGGGGCCGGGGCCTGAGAGGGGCCAGGGGTAGGGAATGCCGAAAAAGACACCCCGCCCCAGGCCGTTGAGTGGGGCGGGGCGGGGCAAAGGTAGTGTGTGCCACGAGCGGAGAAGCTCGAGGGCTCGGCTCGAGCTTTGGGCTCGAGCCTCAAGAGCCGACTAATTCCTCGAGCCGAGCCAGACTTGAGCCAGGCTCGAACTTTTGTGATATTTGATCCTCTGAAAAGTTTTATCTCAAATCTGGCAACGGGTAGGGCGGAAGGGACCGGGACTGAAAGGGGACAGGTGAAGTGAGGGGCTGGTGACAGTGGGAGCGGACAGGTATCGCAATATGAATCCTAGTTGAGGCCCGGAAAGAAGAAACGGTAAGAACTTAATATTTGAAGGGGTTTCCTTATGGGAATCCATTTCCACACCTCATTGAAGGCCTAAATGTCAGTGGGTATACCGGTAGTATTGTAGGGTGCAAAGCAAATGTTTCCTCTAACTCTATGGCTTGCACGATTGTGGATTCAAAAGACAGGTATTTCCAAGAAATGAATTGTGCCTACCCGAGTCAGATTAATCCCAACCAAGCTTCGGACCTCTTGAGATCATGGATTTCAATACCAATGGAATCTCGATCCATGAGAATCCTTCCGATTTCCAGCTGTTCTGCCTTTGAGCAGGTGATATCTTGCACCGACTAACAAATTCAGGCTCGAGCCCTGTGGTAAAGCTCGAGCGGCTCGAGTCTCTTTGCTCATCAGCCGAGCCGGATCGAGCCCATGGTCCGGCTCGACTCGAGTCGGCTCGTGATATACACTAGGCAAAGGGCCTGGGGCCCGCGTTTTTCGGGGCCCCGTCCGCCCCGTAACGAACTCTATGCGTCGCTGTGGGAAAGCCTTTATTGACAATAGGAGAATATAGATTATAACAATAAGATTTTGAACCGATAATTTGCATGGGTTTGGAATACCGTTCGGCATTGTTTTTGGGGTTCCAGAGAAGCAAGATTTTATGTACAGAGTCTGCGATGGCAAAGATGGTGATTTCACTAGAGTTGGGTTCCAGCTATCTTCCTACCCTTTTCACAATTTCTAGCCAATCATACTCGGGCGCAAATTAAAGATCCGGAAAAAGTGACAAACAAAATGTATGGTGGCAACACAGATATTCCAAGTCACTTTTTCCGGATCTTTAGTTTGCGCCCGAGTATACTTTGTTTATTACCTTTTTTATGCCTTAGCGCATTTGCACGAACAAATCTTTTTCCGTTCTTATTAGAGAGTTTGCGCAGGGAGACCTAGGTGACAGGAAAACAGGTTATTTTCTGTTAACCTAAAAGTCTTGGACACCCAGATGGGTAGCGAGACCTGGAAGAGGTGTAAAATAGGGCTTTTCAGACCTAAAGAGATCCAATTGCTGCAGAACAATAAATCAGCAGCAACACAACGCTCTTTTCGCATTTTATTAAATGATTTTACTGATGATAATATTGGGCATTCAGTAGTAGATTATCACTTGTTCTATGGCAGTCAGTATGGTTAGTACCCAACTTGTGTACAAGTATCTGGGAATCCTAATTTGAGCAGGTAACAAATTTGAGCTCAATGCGGTATTACCCTACTCAATTCCCATCTTCCAGCTACCAAGCCACCTATACCTGGTGCGCAAACTCATTCAGAGACCTGGGTCTCTTTTCCGTTAACTGCCACCCAGGTCCTCTTGCGCAAACTCTCTATTATGCAACAAGGGAACGTCGTTACAGTGCGTTGTCTCAAAAAATGGTTTAGCAAGTGAGATTTAGTGTAGTTGCCATGGTGATTTAAGAACGCACGGTGGTGCTTAACCTCGATAATAGAAAATTGTAAACTCGCTTACTAGGGAGGCTTATGCTATTTCCAAGGCATTGGAGTATTATGATTTGTGAGTAATTAATTGTCCCCAAGGTACTGAGTGTTAGGGCGGATTGGGACGGTGGAGTCGATGTGGGCCAAGAGATCTGGGTTGGAGATGGCTGGTCTCAGAACCCCAAAGGATACCACGCCGCCTCACCTCTCACCGCAGCCTGAGATTCAAATATTGTGCTTTTCATAAAGGTTGCGAAAAACTCGCTGGACAAAAGGTTGCGAATCGTTGTTTTTTTCCGAGCTCGCTGTTTAATTTGAACTTGGCAAGCCACTGAGCCCGATAACTCACAGTATATATGATGCTTCAGAGCGGAGTTCTTAGTCCGGCCCATGGTGGATGCTATTGCGCAATCAAGCTCTGACAAAACAAAGCCGGGAGAGCTGTGGGCTCCTTTCGCAACCTTTCGAAAAACCACAATATCCAATACACAGTGGCTAGAGCAGAGGGGTCTAGAAAACCACTGTGCTTGTAGTAAGGTGGGGGCTTTGGTAAAACAGGATTCTATTGGATAACTTGAATACCAAAACCCAAATACCCTAGCCAATCTCCAGCGGTATACGGCACAAACCGAGGGGGTTTTTTTGTAATAAAAAAACATAAAAAACACTGTATGATGCGTAGTGGATGCCCATGGTTCCAGGGAGTCTACTGGTATTGTTGTGTGCTAGACGGGACCTTAAGGTGAGACACAACCCTGGCGTCTGGTCGGTCGGCGTAATTACCACGGACATGTACTAGTACAAGGGTGTTAGGATAAGTGATCGGAAGAAAAGTGGTGTTGCACCAACTACGTTTATTCCGATCACTTTTTGCTCCATGCTAGTAGTCGAGTACAAGTTTAATGGGTGATGTTTTCGTACGAGACAGGGATCGTTTTGGTGGTAAACCACCCTGCCATGTAGGAAATCATTCCCCATGGCACTCGAACTCGGAGATACTGTACCACAAGTCGGGCGACACCCATATAAAGTAATTAGGGTTATTGCGTATATAAACCCGCTTAGTGGCTGTTTATTTGTACGGAGGACAATAGTTGGGCAACAAGTGGAATAGGCAATAAACTAAGACTTAATGTGGTATATAGCAACACTGCGTCTGAACCTTTCTTGCCCTGGCAACTACCCCCTACCACCAACCTCAACGATTATTATGACGGAGTAACCCCATGATAGCATGTTATGATAGGGTATCTAGTTAGCAGACAGGTTGGACTGTTACTGTGTTGATTGTGACTGGTGTTTGTATAGTGGAGAGTCCACTGTGCATATCGCCACCACAAATTGTATCTACTCCTAGCTGTGTTCTCTTGCTCTCTACTGCATCAGTATCAACAACACCTATGATAATATGATAGCAAATTATCATTCCACTTATCGACAGAGAACACCCCTAAGTCTTGCTATCACCTATCCTCCTGGTCTTAACTCATGATACTTGCCTTACTGCAGCCTCATAGTTGTGCTTGTACAGCAAGAGTTGTTCATATGCACAACCAGACCTTCATCCTATTACACATTATTCTCTTCTCTTCATACTCCAATAGTGACTATAATATCTTCAAAAATCTATAAGTATTTCACTACCTGAGTGCATAAAGCACTTGGCAGTGCGAACTGAAGGGAAGTATATTCTAATGATTGGGATAAAAGAATTCATATTATGAGCACTCCTGGTGCACTTCATTTCTAATCAGTCATGAATTTAGCTAATAAAGTTTGTGTAAAATTTGAGAATTTCACAGGAAATTATATGAACTGGATGAAGGGTGAGATCTGGTATTTATTGCCTGAATGAGCTCTAACTGAAGACAAGATGCAGTATTTCCATCAGTTGTATTAGAGACAGGATACAGTGAAAGTGGTCCTGCTCTCTGATGAAATGCTCAGCTGGCATATGAGAATTCATATCATATAGTCAAAGTTATAATTTTCGTCAAATTTGTAGTGCCCAAGGCCTCAATTGCATAAGGGAGGTGGTTGGTCAATAAGATATACCTTTCCAGACATCAATAAGAACACTACATATTTCAATATTATACAAGGTTTTCTTGCATTGTTGTACTCACACAGACTTTGTTTATCTTGGAATAATGAGTTTGGCCTATAAGCCTAATCTTAAAGCTTCTCTTACAAAACCCGACAATCTCATTAAGCGAATTCTACTCTGGATATTGTCCACCTACAATGAACTGTGAGTGCGAAATTCTATTCAACTTTGCACTCTTCTGCAGGGTAGACCAAGTCTACAGGAGAGTGGAAGGCTTTATACCCGCCTAAGGATCTTTAATTGAGAGTCTTAGAGTTTCTCTGCGATGCTGTTTTGAGATAGTTCCATATTGATATAGTGCAAATCAAATATTTTGTAAGAACCTATAACTGGTAATGAGGAATTATAGATCTGTGTTGAATTTTGATAACTATCATAGTTTGTATATTAAGTATAAAGCCACTAGATTATTATATTTCTGAGATTATTTAATTTATGCACGTGATAAATACATGACATATAATAAAGTGAAATAATAATATAAAATACATTGAATAAGATAATGTATTGATTGAGGAAAAAATAGGTATGAAATAATTATTAACAGCTTGAACATTTATTATAAATAAGCTAATTTTCAACTTGAAGGTAATACCCAGCTACTATACATATCAGGATTTCACTTAGTTTTGAATTGTCAATCACCTGTTAGAAGATACTAGTACAATAATAACAAAAGGCATAATTGTAAATAAAGGATAAAAATATTTGAAAATAATGTAAAACAAGAATACTCTAATTAGGAATTCGACTATTGAAGTCTGTTTATTCAGTTTGTGTCTGTTGGGATTGTATTTGTAGATCTGATCTCACTCAATATTAGCTGAGTACGAATATTACAAATAGAGAATTAAGATATACTTTCTGTATTTTGAATCAAAACTTGTGTATTGAGGTAATCAGATTTAGGATTAGTAGCCAGTCAAGGGTTATACTTAATACAAGTACAGTACGTTCAGTACTGCCTCAGAAGCTAAGAAACAACCTCAAAGATTGCCTTCAATTCATTCACTTTAATTCTTGAATTTATCAGCTTTCGATACTACAATCCACAACTCTGAGACTATTAATACAGCTCTTGAGTTGAACCCTGCTAACCGGGTATCTTTTAACACCATTCAGCCCACACTATCATATAATTTAAAGCAAGATACAACTCTATTTTCTGTTACAATAGGTCAATGGCATTACCATAAAGGGCATGGGCTATATTATTTTGCCTTCCAAGAATATCTTCATATTTTGTAAATCAATTCATAATATCAAATGGTTTAAAATACTCTGTGCAGGTTCAAACAGGAGATCTTTTTCTGCACTATTAATTCAACAACACTCTCCTATACAGTCATTTGTGAAGTTGTAAGCCTTTTAGGAAAAGAAGAAATTAGAAGGACAAAATTTGATCTTCTGCAATCTCACAACGAAGTTATCAAAAAAGTTACAAATTGTACACTGTTTGAAAGGAGAGTAATGTATGGAATTATGAAAGATGAACTACTAGTAGCTTCAGTTTAATCCAGAAAGATTGAAGGTTTTAGGAAAGATCAAAACTACAAAATAGACTCAGAGTCTATATGAAATAATAAGAGTATTATACCTTATAGGTGCTCTGGGCATATATTACAAGTTCTAGTCAGAGTAAGTTCTTAATTGTTTCTATATAGGAATGTTTATTGAACTAAAGTGGATTCTGGGGATTGTTTGGGATGCAAGAGAGTGGAAGATTTCCTACATTTCCTCTTTGTCTTTCCTTTTCTGTCTCTCTGATTCTCACTGATTCTGTCTCTATAAGAGACGCTATTGTTCCTGTTTCTTTTCCGATGTCGCTTTCTCTTGTTATTGTCTTTCGTTGACTTGTTAGAAACGAATATATTATTTTCGCGCGCTCTGTTGCTCTCATACCGAAGTGAATATATAGATAGCCCACTTTTCACTACCGAGCAATTGTCAGTTGGAACTAGAGGCTCTCGCTTCCAAGACATCCTTTGTATCACCGCTCTTTTCAGCTGCGAAGAGTGGGCATGAGCGAGTAGTAAAGTTGCTTTTGGTGCAGGGGGATGTCAGTCCCCATAGTATAGCGTCCGGATTTGGTCAAACGCCTCTCACGGTAGCTGCGGAGCACGGGCATGAAGGAGTAGTAAAGTTGCTATTGGAACTAGAGGATATCAATCCCAATACCGTAGATCTCAAGTATAGTCGAACACCTTTCTTGTGTGCTGCGGAGCGTGGGCATGAGGGAGTGGTGGAGTTGCTATTGGGGCGCGGCGATGTCAATCCTGGTACAGTAAACCTTAGCGGCAAAACGGCCATCGAATTCGCTGAGACCAGTGGACATACAAGAGTTTTGGAGTTATTCTCCCCGCCTGAACCCTCCCCTCCCGCCCCGGTAGATATCCGCGAGGCTCTAGGGCACCCCCCGCCCTCTCATTCCGATTCACCTTCAAGCCCATACAGGTCTATCACGTAGGTTTGCCTTTCGCCATCGCCGCCCCCGCGGAAAAGTAGTCTGCTCCTTCGTGATTATTTCTTCTTTTGTTTTTCTCTTCTGTCTCCTCGCGGTCATTATTCTCTCCCTGTCAACCAATTCATTATTGACCTTTCATATGTGATTACTGTAATATGCGTGTGGAGTGGGCGCTGGCCAAACTTTCCCAGATCCAGCCCAGGTACGGGTGGGAATGGCAATTCATGCCGGGAGTGCCGTCGCGGTTGGTGGCGCAGCACCAATACAGCCCTCTTTTGATTCTTTTTTCTTCGTCACTCCTCTGTTTTTCTCCGTCTCTCACTTGTACTTGCAACCCCGCTTATTATCTCTTTTCATTCCGGAACTCGTAATTCTATACCGTTGCGTGAAATGAAGCCTCCCTGGCGGGCTGAGCTAATGAGAACTGTGGAAGGAGAAATAAAGAAAAAAGAGAGCAAAAACGGAATCAACAGAGGTCTTGGGCTTGGTTTAAACTACTCGTATAAAACGCTCCCTTTCAGATCCCCGCTTTGCCAGGGGCTGCATCTTTCTCGGGCTAAAAGTCCCTTGCCAGCTACCTAATAGTTTCCAAATAAATCAAGCTCATGCGAAGCCTACGCTGTAAGCCGTGCAGTGCAGCGCATTGAGTTGGATTTGAGCGCTTTATGTCATGCATCGCCCGTAATATATTCAATCAGTGTTAGTATATGATTTCTTGGTCCTCTCAATTATGGTTTCTTACTCTTCTCGAATGCTTCTTTCAGCTTTCTATGTTTTCTATACTCGTTACTGGTTGGAGCCTAATCTGCGTTCTTTCATTGTTCCTATTGTTCCTCTCAGGTCACTTCTTTGATATTTGTTTTTTCTTCGTGGAGGGATCGCGGTGGTATTGGCTGGACTCAACCACTGTACTATATAGCTGAGCTATATCTTTCTTATTATTCAATTGATGAGCGTTATCGCAATAAGAGATCTCGACTACTTCTATTATCACTTCTCCGTCCAAAGTACCTATCATATATTGTAACAGTCAGGGCCGAATTGAGGCTAGTGATAATTCATGTTGGAGAATCTGAATAGCTCATGCCGGTGATAGCCTCAACACTGTGGGAAATCAAAACAATTGCATAGTATTCTAAACCAAAAAGGAAAGGGGGGGAACAGGGGAAAAAAACGCCAGCCTCTAGAATGAGATTTTTCTCTGCTTTCCCTCGAGAATACGAAGAATATATCCAAGTAGCCAAGTAGACAGGAGGTAGGGGAACGAGAATAAGCATTAACGCCAAATTAACACTATAGAAGAAAATTGCTAGGGGATCAAGGGTTAGCTACATTAATCGTATGATACGAAGCAAATTCTAGTGGGATGTCAGATGGAACGGAGGATCTGAATTAGGCTGTGGGCAGCGGGGGGGAAGAGAAAAAGAAAGCATCGAACGAAGTGTGACGTTGCGTAAGCACTAGACCGTAGGGTTCCTAAAGGTAAATAAGGGAAGAAATGTGTGACCCCTAGGGCGGTGGATAGCTAGAATGCGAAGAAGGAATATACACAAGAAGGAGAAAAGGGGGACAAGAAAGTGTGAATTGACAGCGAAGTTCAGTGGGGTGAGAGCGTAAGACTGCAAGTGAGGGGGTGCGCCGGGTGAGGAATATTTACATGAGTGTCAAGATTTTCGGGGCATTTTGGAACGGTGCTGAGACGAGTTGGAGGGCTTAGCTAGGAGGTCTCCTGGGATACTGCCGCTCGCCGACTGAGGAACTGAGCCTTGATTTTCCACCCGCCGCTTTGGAGCTCGACCATGTTGCTTCTCGGAAGTCGGGCAATGTGATGTTTGGGCGACGGGGCCCGTTATTACCATGTTCTGGGTGACTCTACACCTTTCTTGCAGTATTTTCACAACTCCAGTATGTCGGAATGTTGTAGCAATCCGGAGAAGGGCTTGTATGCCTTTGTCGGTAGTGTTGGGATTAATCTCCTCCCGTTCCAAGAGCATCTTCACGATATCCTCGTGCCCCATTCTGGCCGCCCAGAAGAGAGGTGTTCGCAGTGTTCCCAACCGGCCAGTCCGGCCAGTCCGGCCGTGGTTTTAAAAAGCCTGGGTCAGTCCGGTCGAAATCCAAAAAGCCTGCAGATGCCCAGGCAATCCCTACAGATGCCCAGGCAAAGCCCGCAGATGTTCAAGCAAAGCCTACCGATTCCCAGGCAAAGCCTGCAGATGCCCAGGCAAAGCCCGCAGATGCCCAGGCAAAGCCCGCAGATGCTCAGGCAATGCCTGCAGATGCCCAGGCAAAGCCCGCAGATACCCAGGCAAAGCCTGCGGATGCCCAGGTAAAGCCGCCCAATAAACAGGTAAAGCCTTGAGATGTTCCAGATATATGGCTCATTCTATGAAAATTTCAATCTGGACTAATTACTCTGCCAATAAGTGACTAGTCTGCAGAGGTCCATAGTATACAACGCGTATCTGTCTATAGATTCCATACTCTCTGAATAGCTAATTCACCCAACTATTTACATCAATGCAAGCCCCTTAGCCATTTGATTTCACTTAAGATAAAATAATGTCATCAAACGATCAGCCTTCACGCTCTCCAGATCTATCATATAGAGCTTACCATCAACCTTCTGTTTCCTTAGAGGACTCTTTTTACTACCCATCAAATACTTCATCTCAAATCATATTAAGCGAAAGACTTCACTCTATGACCTCTTATCCAAACATTTCTTGCTTCTCGTACCAGGATATTATTGAAATGGAGGATTTAGAAGTGGACTTAGAACTTCGGGCTGGCTTTACTGAAGAGATCCGTCCTGAAGATTCAGTTTCACAAACGTTTCACTACACGGACTCCCCAATCCCTGTCGCATTGCATGAGAGTCCATTAATGGAAACAGATCAAACAATTGATGATACAGCGAGTAGTGCCCTCAGTGCCCCCCCAAGCTCACTCCTTACACCGTCGAATGCTGCCTTTAGTGATCCAGGCGAGTACATCGAGTTTTCATCAGAGATTCCTGACGTATCCCAGATACCTGCAGCTTTTCTTACAAAGCGTAAGAGACGTACTGCTTATTGTTGGCTGCCATGCAATGGAATTGAAAACTTTGAGCGGCGGACTGAAAGTTGGCGGTGGAAATGTGCACGCTGTAAGGTCTCCTAACTTGTTCATTTATAAATTGGATATACTTATATTCATCTATCTCCGAGTCTAGGTTCCCGAGCCTCAGCCAAAACATATACTGATGGCTCTACAAAAAATAGGAATTTTCACCTTGAGCAAGTTCATTGAATTACCAAGGATAATCCACGCGAGACTGGTCGAAAGTCTACACTTTCGCACAGAACGAGTCTAGCCAATGTCCAAAGTCAACTGTCAAGTACTTCTTGGACACGTACTAGTAGTGCGACAAACAGAATTGAGTTCAATAGTGATGTATTTAAGGCACTATTGATCAGGTGGATCTGTTCTAGCAATATCAGTTTTGCAATTGTTGAGCATCACCCCTTTCGACAACTATTAACTTATCTTCTCGCCTCAGTATGTTTCATTTATTGAATTTTATATATTATATATTAATTTGTACCATTGCTGATAATATAATATGGACTCAGGTTCCCTTCACTTCTGGGTTAAATCTGACACTTCCTCGCTCAAGTACCACAATTACGAACTGGATTTTGGATACCTTTAGGATAGCCAAAGCCCAATTAATCCTTCTCCTCTCAAAAGTCCCATATAAAATCCATTTCGGCTTTGATTTATGGACCTCTCCCAACCACCGCTCTTTTCTTGCTTTGGTCGCCCACTGGGTATCCTCTGAGGGAAATTTGATAGCTGCCACCTTAGGCTTCCAACGGCTTCAAGGACCTCACTCTGGTGCCAATCAAGCAGATCTAATTTGGAAGATGCTGCTTAGTTATCAGCTGACAGGAAAATTAGGATACTTTACGATGGATAATGCCTCAAATAATGATACCGCCTTAGCAGAAATCCAGCGACTGAGCCAAATAGAGGGAATAAAGTTTGATGCAAATGAGGGTCGAGTTCGATGCTTTGGTCATATTATTAACCTAGTTGTAAAAGCCTTTTTGTGGGGCGACAAGTTTGAGAAATTTGAGTGCGAAGTACACATATTTGAGGAAATTTAGTAGGAATCTGAACTATTGCAAGCATGGCGGAAGAAGGGCCCATTGGGCAAACTGCATAATATCGCAACCTGGATATTAAGAAGTCCTCAAAGGCGCGAGCGGTTTGCCAAAGTTGTCAAGCAACCGCTTCCCGACTCTCCAGTCCTTGTACAACTTGTTGGAAACGCTACCCGCTGGCACAGTGATGTTGATGCCCTTGAGCGAGCTTTCATTTTGCGTATTCCTCTAGATGGATTTGTTGCTCTTGCAGCTAAAGAGAAACGGCAACGACTTGATGGAAGAAGAAAAGGGAAAGGAAATGAAACGGAAAATGATAATGAGCAAGATCCTGAATATGTTTCAACTGATGAACTTACAATTGATGATTGGGAAGACCTTAAAGTTATTAGCATAATTCTGACACTATTCAAACGAGTTAGTTTATATTTACAAGGGATGAGCAGTAACAGAAATTGGGCAAATGGATATCTCTCACAAGTTCTTCCCGCAATGGATGAATTATTATCACACCTCGAGGATGCCAAAATCCGATATTCAGATCCTACTATCTATAGTACTCATATCGCAACGTCAATTAACCATGCTTGGGATATCCTTGATAAGTATATATAACAATCAAAAGGAACATGAATATCTTAAATCACTTACTAATCCTACTATTTAATTATTAGATACTATCAGCTTGCCGATACATCAAAGGTCTTATATACTGCCGTAGCTTTAGACCCAGAAATGCGTTTACAATATTTTAAGTCGGAGTGGAAGGAACTTCCAGAATGGATAGTTCTGGCACGAGAAAGGGCAAAGGCCTTATGGAAAGAGGATTATAGTCGAGGCAGAGGCGAAGTTGCAGAGGAAATTGAGCGTAATCAGAATGACATAAGAGTTATATCTTCTCAAGGTGAGTGAATATTGCTATCATACAATAGAATAGCTTATTAAGCTTACTATAAATCTAAAGATATGCATAATATCCCATCTCAGAGTAATTTACCACGATCGAAGCAAAAGCGACAAGCTAGAGGCACAATCCCTGCAGGAGACCAGTTTGATCGCTTTCAAGATTTGGAAATGGATGATATTGACGTTCCAGATATTCTGAAAGATTGGTTCGAAAAGGGAAAAAGTCCTCGCTGGTTTGAGATTGCTACAATGGCAATCACGATTCATAGTATTCCAGCAATGTCCGCAGAAGTTGAACGAGTATTCAGCAGGTAAGATACTTCTCTAATAGTCATTTAGTTAAACTATCAATAATAGGAGGAGGAAGATGTTAATCGCGATACTGAAAATAGCTCTTGAATTCTCATTTCTGATAGACGAAATCGTCTTAGCGATAATGTGATTGAGGCGGTTGAATGCTTGAAGTCATGGGGAAAAGCATCATTATTGGATACTGAAGAATTGGACTGAGTAGAGGAAATTCTTGAAGGGTTGCAGAAATAGTGTACTATATATTGGTAATCAGCGAGCCATACAAGTGTTAGACTTGTAAAAACTCTATGCAAGCAGACCTGTATTCGTAGTAGTATGAGTTTGTCTTTTCTTGACAGTGTGACAATTAGTAACGGCACCTGGAATTGAGAATATCAATTTATTATTGTTTTGAATGCTATTCTATTTTACTATCTCATAAATAATAAATCTAGTAAATTATTCCCGTTAGCCTCTATATTCTTTATTGTTATATATCTAGAGTGTTTTACTTTCTGTATTGAGGTCAATTCCCATCAATAAGAAGATTTCGGTTATACTCTGAAAAGAGCTTTCAGTTATGCTCGGAAAAGAGCTTTCAGTTATTCGCTGAAAGGAGATGCTCAAAAAGAGTCTTTTATTTATTTTTATAGAAAGAAATATTTTATCCTCACATGGAGCAGCAGTTTATACTCATGCTGGAGCGAGAATGTAGAGCCTAAGCTGCTACTTCTGGGCCATAGGTGCCTCATCCCACACTGAATTGAAGTGTTCCACTTACTTATACTCCTACTACTCCTACATATAGGAATAGCGTGGCCTAGAGTAAAGCATATGGTAGGGAATTGAGGGAGAAGATATATCACGGTCATGCTAACGGGAAATTGAAAGAATGGTGTGGAAACAAGAAAGAAAAATAGTAGACTAACGGGAAGATTTTTACCTTGAAACAAAAAAAAACAGAGCATATTTGCCGCACTAAAGAGTTTTGTATCCACTTCCTTCCCTGGCCTGGCTGATTTCCAACCTCCCTGTTCCTAGTTATAGCTTAACCACGCGGACGAAGCTCTAATAGCAATAAACCCAACTAGTGGCCAACTGCGGCGACCGAAGGAACGGAGACAGTACCTTCCTCCTTTAATGGTAAGAATTGAAAGCAGCAAGCACTTATAGTGTCGAACTGGTCTACCATAGACCACAACACCACTTTCCGTATCAATCTATGGTCAACGATTATTGCCCTGCGGTCAACTTTGTCAATATTACTGACACCGTAAAAACCTGGTGTATCGACAATCGGGGATCGAGGTCTCGACTTTCGCAAGCCGAGACAAAACACGCCGTAAAGATATCGGGATTTTGGCTTCGAGTACAACCTGGGCAGGTAGAGCTTGCTAGATATCATTAACTTGTATTCGTTATTTTGTTAATTTGCCGTGCTACATGTATTGTGGGGCTGTAGTACAGTTGAGATCTTCGATAGTGGATACAGCGGGTTCTACCGTACCGCCAATTGGTATCACACGAACACAGCTGGCAGCTTCGTGGTGTTGCAAGTGTACGCTTCCGAGGAGGATTTCAGAGAAGAATCACACTGTCAATTAATAGGATTAGTGTGCTTGAGGGCTTGAGGGCTTGAGGGGAGAAATGGGGAGAATCTTCCTCTTCTAATTGTAGCTTAACAACTCTGTTATGTTCTGCAAATGCCACCACTTCAAGTACTATTTTCTAATTCTGCTCCTGCTATCAGAATTGTCAGCAGAGACCAAAATACCGAGGGGAAACTTGGCGGCCAGTAGAGAAATGTGGTGGGAGGGATGTAGAAAGGGGAAACGCGTGTGTACTGAGTAACGTGGTGGAAGGGGTGTAGAAAGGGGAAACGCGTGTGTAGTGAGTAACGCAAGCGGAAATGGACCACCTAAAGTGTTGCAGTAGAAGTAATAGGATCATCACGAACTTGAAAGAGTTGGATACACAAAGCCTATAACTCTGAGGCAAAAGAGTTCTTGATTACTATGATTTTCTGTTTGTTAGCATTGGACTCTGAGAGAGGAAAAGGGAAAATAATCAGAAAGAAAATAGACAAGTGTGGCGATCACTCAACAGAGAGGTAAAAGGGTGATTTTTTATATATACTCCTGTGATGACCCCTAGTATATGAGGATATAAGCAATAGCGGGCGGGCAAGTGAGAGTATGTATGTAAGAGTTCGTGTGGAGGGAAAAGGACATTTGGACGGAGTTCAGTTGGCGATCAGAATATCTGTACTTGGCGTTTCATGTCACTTCACCATTTGTTTCATTTTACTGCCAAGATTTAATATACAGATCATAGCTTATCACTCGAAAGCCTGCAGGTCACCCAGGCCGGGCCGGCTTTGATTTTGGAAGGCCGCTTTCCTATAGTCCGGCCCGGCCATCTCTGGAAAAGCCTGGGCCAGTCCGGCCGTACTCAAAGCCGGACGGACTGGCCGGTTGGGATCACTGGGTGTTCGACGCTCCTTATCCGCAGTGTCGGGAGTGACATCCTCCCGTTCGAGAAGCATCCTGACAACGCCCTTATCTCCGTGTTCAGCTGCCCAAGAGAGAGGTGTCCGGCCGTGTTCATCTGCAGTATCAGGGGTGACGTTTTCTCTTTCTAGAAGCATCTTTGCAATTCCCTCATGCCCATCTTTAACTGCCCAGAAGAAAGGTGTTCGACCGTCCTTATCCGCAGTACTGGGAGTGACATCATCCCGTTCTAGAAGCATCTTCACGACGTCCCTACGCCCCATCCTGGCGGCCCACAAGAGAGGTGTTCGACCGTTCTTATCAGCAGTACCTGGAGTGACATCCCTCCGCCGGAGAAGCATCCACACGATGTCCCAATATCCGCGCTCAGCTGCCCAAGAGAGAGGTGTTCGGCCATGTACATCCGCAGTATCGGGAGGGACGCCCTCTCGTCCTAGAAGCATGCTCGCAGATCCCGCCTGACCATTTTTAGCTGCCCACGCGAGAGGTGTTTGACCGACTTTATCCCCAGTGTCGAGAGTAACATCCCCCCGTTTCAAAAGCGTCATCAGGGTGCCCTGATTCCCCCCTCCGGCTGCCCAGGAGAGAGGTGTTCGACCACTTTTATCCGCAATGTTGGGATTAACATCCCTCCGTTTCAAAAGCCTCTCCATATTAGCCATACTTCCCTTGCGAGCTGCCCAGCAGAGAGGGGTCAGACCGTCTTTATCCGCAGTGTTGGGATTGATATCCTCCCGTTCTAGAAGGATCCTCAAACCACCCTCAAACCCCTTCAAGGCTGCCCACACGAGAGGTGTTAGACCATCCTTATCCGGTGCGTTGGGAGAGACATCCCCCCGGTTCAAAAGCATCTTTATGGTATCCCCCCTTGCCAACTCAGCTGCCCACGAGAGAGGTGTTCGGCCAAACTGGTCCGGAATGTCGGGAGCGAGATCCCTCCGCTTCAAAAGCATCTTCGCAATATTCTCATGCCCCAGGGAAGCCGCCCACAGGAGTGGTGTTCGACAGGATTCGTCTTGGGTGTTAGGAGTGACATCCCACCGTTCCAGAAGCATTTCCGCAATGCCTTCATACCCATCCTGAGCTGCCGACGAGAGAGGTGTTTGCCCGTTTTTATTCGCAGTGTTGGGAGCGACATCTTCCCGTGCTAAAAGCATCTTCACCATGGCCTCATGTCCCCTTCTAGCAGCCCATAAAAGCGCAGTATTACCCTCCACATCAGTAGCGCCGAGATCCCATTTCCTCATCTCTAATAAAGAAACAGCTATCCCCACGATCCCGAGATATGCAATGCCATGGAGCCCTGTAAACCCTGTAGAGTCACTCCCGTGAAGGCCTATGTAATTATCACGTCGGTGGGATAGGAGCATCCGGGAGGATATATGCTTCTCGAATCCATTGAGAAGTCTCAGTGCGAGTGTGTTCACATTTCCCGTGATATGCCTTCGGGCATGTGTTCCCCAGTACCCGGAGGCATATTCAAGCAAGGGTGTTACTTGCGGAGACCAATCAGCAATAGGGGAAAGGTCTCTGATGGACTGAAAGTTGAGGTATGTTAAACAGACCTCGGCGATCGCTGAGTGAGGGCTGTGGAACAGGTCGGTATTATCGGATAGATACTCTTTAAGAGTGTAGTGGATAAGACGGACAGTGTGTGTGGACGCTTCGACTATTACGAGCCCCAAAGAGCATCCGAGTATTGTTTCTATCGCAGGAATGTTCTGAGAATCCAGGTCTGTGGATCCAATTTCTACCCCTAGTGCATGGCATAATTCGCCGGCCTTTAGGGCTCGCCCGAATGTGATAGCCACATTAGCGCCTCCATACCGAGTCTCGACTTGCCTCCCCCCTGCGCATTTATTCGTGCTAGTGTTGCCGAATATGCACCACGAAGGCCATTCCCCCTGATCATCTGGTCTAGCATTTTCCTTCTCTGGTGGATCGTGACCTCTTCTAGGACTGAGTCGAGATTTAGGGAAACGAGAAGGAATCTGTACCCTAATGTCAGCGAATATCAGAATAGACATGGATTGGTTGAAATAGTTGCTTCTACGCACATTTGAGAAATCTTTCTCGGAATTACCCTCATAATCCGGGCCCTTAGGTTGCTGTCCATGGCGCTGGGTATGGTGTCTCTGTCTAATCTCATCTTGAGATACCTCTCAATATCCTCAACGGTAGGAATAACCCGCATCGTGATGGCCTCGGTGAAATATCTCTTAACCTCGTCCCGGATGTGAGGTCTTCCACTAAGGAATATCCGCACGGTATGCGAAGCCCGCACAATGTCCTGTAGTGATTCAAGAAGCTCCAGCCGATTTTTCGGAAGACATTCATCTAAACCGTCGATACAGATGAACACTTCCGGCACCGATACTATTGTCTTCTTCAGCAATTCCATCAATTCCGAAAGCCGCACAGCCCGTCCGCCAAATGCCCTTTTACCCTCGCGAAAGGCCTGCTGCACGAACTCCGGGATTCCAGTTCGTTCTAAAAGCTGCTTCAGGATTGTACCCAACATGTTGGTTGTGGACTGCTGCTCTTGGGCAAGATAATCGCAGTATAGGCCTGCCACAGCAATATCTCTACCACGGACTTTATCGCACAACCAGTCAACAACTAAGGAGCTAATATTGACAGCCGTTAGCGACGCCCATTTGTTTTCGAGATCCCTCTCACTAACCTGATATGTGTCTTCCCAACACCCGGATCGCCGTAGCAGAATAAAACAGCATGATTTGGTACCCTTCGGCCACTGCTCCATTCCTGAAACTCATTGCTTTCCAGAAACCAACCCCCCACCCCATCCACTCGGTTAGTTTGCACACTCTGATGTCTGCACTGAGGCTCTAGGGGTGAGAGCCACCGCTTAATCCGGTTGTCTTCATCCTGCGTCTCGTTCACAGTAATAGTCGCGTTTCTCAGGGCGATAGTGTTGTTGTAGCTATTCGCCACGTTCCCACTGTTGATATTCGAGGAACCAAATGATTGAATATGTGTCATTCGTTTCATGATGTGTTGTAGTGGTGCTTCGTTTCGGCGGGCGCTCGTTCCGGTGTGCTTGCGGTCCCACTATAGTTCAGGGGGCCGGGCGGGTTTATCAGCCTTCGAGTGTTTGGCAAAGGAGGGGTTTTTTGCCTTTTTTCTTCGGTAGAGCTGTTTAATTATCTCGATGCTGGAGAGTGGTGCTGGAGCGGAGGCTGCCAGGGAGTAGCGAGACTCGCTAGAAGCATCAAAAATTGTAGGGCAATATTGTATTCCGAGCCGATACCAAATTGTGCTTCTAATGTTCTGATAAGACTTTGGGCCCGAACACGAAAATCCAACCGCCGCCTCCTATACAGGGATAGTGCAGGTATCAGTATTTCTCCCTGCCGGCTCGTGTGGCCGCTACAAGGCAGAAGCACGGGTTGGCACCAGGCAACGATAACACTTGCATGTGTTTTCAAGGCTGAAATTCACTTGATTCCTATCAGATAGGCCACGGTGGGTGGCGTGAGTAAACTTTTTGATTTAGCCCCCCCCCCCCGCTTTCCCCGGATTCTGCATTGTCATGTCGCGCACTGCGGTAGCCTTGCTGCATGTACTATACGGCACTTGTGTATCAGGGCTAAGAGCACAACAACCGGCTACCATCCCGCCTGAGCCGCTCAGGAAACAGCCCAGCAGACATAGGCACAGACCTATGATAAGTTAGAAGCAAACAGAGGATTCCACGTCTTTCCCCTCTCCCCCAATCTTGTTCATGCTACATGCGGTCGGGTCTAGCACCTAGTGAATTAGCCTATCGGTATTCAAATGCTCGACTTGTGTGGAAAGCATAGTGGTGCGTAGTTTCCCGACTCATAAAAAATATATATTGTCCGGTTAACAAGATTAGTCACGCACAAAGTATCCATGGCAACGCAACTCTCCTGCATTCCCAACACCACCTAAAGATAGTTCTCTGGATCAAATATTAATTCCTACTAGACATTCTGCTATGTGTTTACATTTTTTTTTTTTTCATGATAGTGGGGTTGGTTAGTGTGGTAGTACTGTTAGCATGGCTAGAGTTTTTCCTATTCGTTAATATACGGTTGATTTTGTTAAGGCACCATGCGGTACTCGTAGCAGCAAGAAACCTTATGATGAATGTTCAAGCTCGCAAGCGAGGTAGCCGACCGCTAAGGGCGGCTTGACAGTGGAGGAGAGTGTGGCAAAGGAGGTGGCGTTTACCTAGAGTAGGCAACGTAACTTTTTGACAGTCTAGCTACAAGAATCTAGGAACCGTGGAAAATCAGTCAAACACTTTCGCACTGTTTATCAGAAAATGCTTGAGACGCCACCTTCTAGTACAACCACTATTACAAATTTAATTCCTAGAACAAGACAGACGGTTGAAGGCATGCAAAGCAAACAGAATTGTTGCACATTTAGCTAATATACTGTTTAGTATATAACTGAAAGCCCGCTTACCTAACTGACATTCTTTGACGGTCTGCGCTGTCTCCGGTTGCTAGACGACCGTCTATAGGTAAACGGGCCCTTAAAAATCGTTGGTGATTCTTGTTTCCGAAAGACAATTTCATGGGGTTCATACCTGGGCATCTGTATTCAAGAATCCAACTTTAATAAATACTAGCGGGTGGGCTGAATACTGAGTATACCTGACAGATTATTGGGTTACCACTAAGAACAGAACTTGAAGCGTGGGTTGCCCCTCTGCTCGGACTATCGAAGCGCTCTTGAAAGGGATTGCTACCGCGCAATGTCGTGAAGCTTGTTTTTTCACGCTAAGCAAAAAGGAAGCGCGGCGGAACAGACGAGGTCCTTTGAGTAGAGAGTAGCCTTTAGAATTAGGATTTTTGCTGTCAATGTATAGGTGGCGTATAGTGGACTATTGGTTTAGTCACTGCAGTGTGAAAGCAGTAGAGCGCGCGAAAAGACTAGATTCGTATCTAATGAGTGAAAGAAAGACACTATGAGAGAATCATAACGTAGAAGAAACATGAACGATAGGGTCTCTTATAGAGACAGAACGAGCTAGAATCAAGGAGACAGAAAAGGAAAGACGTAAAGGGAATGTAGGAAATCCTCCACTGTCTCGCATGTCAAACAATCCCGATACTAATTGAGTGTCATAGTTGATAGCTAGTGCTAGTCTGTTTTATATCCGACATCTTATGTTTCTGCTAAACTAGTCAAACACGCAAAGGAATTTTTCAAAACACTAGAAGGTTCCAGTGAGAGCGAGAAACACTAGGACCAGCCGTAGTGAGTTTCAACATTTGCAACTACTTATTATACGATTGGTGTCGTTTTCAAGACTTTCTTTCTTTGTTTAAAAGAACCGACTACTAGTGCTACTTTGTTAGATATCCTGACCCATACACCTTGTTCTAACCCTTTAGTGCTAAGATGAGTTCACTAGACGATGCGGTATTGCGTTCCTACAAAATCTGGCCTTTTGAACGGATTTGGGTTGTGTGCAATACCAGTTGATTTCTCCTTGAATCTGCTAGGAGGATACGAATACGCGAGGCTTAGTGCTGGTCTTGCGTTCTGTTACGTTTGAGCTCACTCCTCGAGTACGGTACTCGAGTATGTACAGTTCTGCCGTTTACTCGACGGGAAATGATTTGGTGGTAATTTTTGCACTAAGAGCCTCATCAGCCCTTTTTCAGCTTGGCTGGCGCATGCTATCGAACCCCGCAACAGTTCCCTCACGCTTATCGCAGCAACGTATATATACCAACACTTTGGACATATCACCATGGATTGCTCACCATACCCGCACTCGACTAACTCCGGTAATGTCAGCAGTTATAACGTAACGAATAGTTATAACAGCATCTCCAATGCGAACAAGTTCATAGCCGACGAGAACACAGAGATTATGAGGTGGCTCTCCCCACTGGACCCCGGAAGAAGGCATCAGAATGTGCGCACAGACAGGCTGGATGGTGTGGGGAATTGGCTGTTGGAAATAAATGAGTTCCAGGAGTGGAAGAGTGGTGATGGTGGAGTTGATAAGGCTGTCTTATTTTGCTACGGGAATCCGGGAGTAGGAAAGACATATCTAAGGTGAGTGTCTAGTTTATCCGGAAGAAGTAGGAATTATTGCCGATGACCAGCAATATTAGTTCATTGGTCATCGATAACCTGTGCGATGGATCTTGCGAGGCAGACATTGCAATCGCAATGTTCTACTATGACTTCCGCGACCAGCAGCAGCAGACAGCTACCGCCATCATAGGAGCTATCTTGAAACAGTTGGCGGCTAGGGGGGAGGTACTGGAGAACGTGCAAAGGGTATTTGAAAAAGCGAGAAAGGAGGTCGGCGGTCGAGGTCTGCGACTTCCGGATATGGTGCAGATGCTGAAGCAGGCTGTAGCCACATTACCCCGGGTCTTCATCTGTATTGACGCTTTGGATGAGTGCCTCCCTAAGTATCAACTGGAGCTTCTCGACTCACTGAAAGATATCCTTGAGGAGATACCAAGGATGCGAATATTTGTCACCGGCAGGCCTCAGGTTGAGACGGAAATTTCAAGATATTTCGCCACTAGTGTTATAGTACCCATCAGTCCGAAGGCGCACGACATAAAAAGATATTTGGAGAAGAAGTTGGAGATGGACACAGAGCTCGATGCAATGTCCGATGCTTTACGGGCGGATATCCTCAGAATCATTCCCGAAAAGATCTCTGAAATGTGTGTAGGCGCATCTGCGGTTCCCATTCTGCGAATGATTTGTATTGACTAGTCATTATCTGTAGATTCCTCCTTGTCTCGCTACATATCGATGCTATCCTAGCAGAAGTTACAATTTTCGAGAGAAGGCGAAAGTTGACTGAGATGGCCACGGGCAGTCACTTGGAGGGCGCGTACGTAACAACCCTAGCGCGAATGAATGCGCAGAAGGGTGGTAGATCTAGACTCGGAATGGAAGCCCTAATGTGGGTATCGAACTCGGAGCGACCACTACACACTAGCGAGCTATGCCATGCTTTAGGAGTAAAGATAGGATCCGCTAATCTAGATTTTAAAAATATTCCTACAATTCGTACACTCCTAGGGTGCTCTCTAGGTCTTATCACGGTTGAGGCATCCTCCTCCACCGCCAGGCTTGTCCACTTCAGTCTGCAAGAGTATATATCCAGTAGCCCAGGCCTATTCCAAAGTCCACACTCGATGATAGCGGAGGTTTGCTTGACATACCTCAATTTTCAGTGTGTCCGGTAACTTTCCCCTACCCTTTGTTCGCCCCCATCGACTGTCCCCCTTGTCGGATATGCATCCTGCTATTGGGGAAAGCACATAAGAAGGGAGAAGACAGGGGCCGTGAGTCCGCTAGCACTGCAACTCCTCCTTAGCTTCGAACATCATATATCCTCTCAACTGCTGTTACTGCACTACGATAAGGAGGAGAGTGGTTGGTGGGAGCCGGGTTTTGATATGGGGGGCGGCCCTAAGGGCTTTACAGGGCTCCATGGAGGAGCATTTCTTGGGATGGTGGAGGTAGTTGCAGCATTATTGGCGATGAGGGAATGGAGTATTAATGCCGTAGATATTACCGGAAGAACGGCATTTGCCTGGGCAGCTAGAGGGGGTCATGAGGATATCATAAGGCTACTATTGAAACAAGAGAATACCAACCCCAACACCGTAGACCCTAGTGGTTGGACACCATTGCTGAGGGCTGCGGAGCGCGGGTTTGAGGGAATAGTGAAGGTGTTATTGGAACGAGAGGATATCGATCCCAACACTGCCGACTGTTATGGTCGAACACCACTGGTATTGGCTGCGGAGGGCGGGCATGAGGGAATAGTAAAGTTGCTATTGGAACGAGAGGGTATCAATCCCAACACTGCCGACCAAGATGGTCGAACACCACTCGTATCGGCTGCGGAGGGTGGGCATGAAGGAATAGTCAGGCTGCTTTTGGAACGAGAGGATATCGATCCCAGCAGCACAGACAAATATGATGAAACACCACTCGTACTGGCTGTAATGGGCGGGCATGAGGGAATAGTAAAGTTGCTATTACAGCGCGAGGACATCAGTCCCGATACTGCAGACACCAAATATGGTCGAACACCACTCATATGGGCTGCGGAGGGTGGGCGTGAGGGAATAATAAAGTTGCTATTGGAGCGAGAGGATATCAATCCCAACACTGCCGACCACAGTGGTTGGACACCCCTGCTGAGGGCTGCGGAGCGCGGGTTTGAGGGAACAGTGAAGGTGTTATTGGAACGAGAGGATGTCGATCCCAACACTGCCGACCGATATGATGGAACACCACTCTTATCTGCTGCGGTGGGCGGACATGAGAAGATAGTAAAGTTGCTATTGGAACGAGAGGGTATCAACCCCAACACTGCCGACCGATATGATCGAACACCACTCGTATCGGCTACGGAGGGCGGGCATGAAGGAATAGTAAAGTTGCTATTGGAACGAGAGGACACCGATCCTAACACTGCGGGCAGATATGGTCAAACACCACTCGTAATAGCTGCAATGGGTGGGCATGAGAGCATAGTAAAGCTGCTATTACAGCGCGAGGACATCAGCCCCAATACTGCAGACACCGAATGTGGCCGAACACCGCTCATGTGGGCTGCGATGAACGGGCATCCGGGTGTAGTGAAGCTGCTATTAGGACAAGACGACGTCAGCCTCGACTTACCCTCAAGCGCCTCTCAATCTATCCCATCGGTTTCCCTTTCACCGTCGCACCCCCTCTTCCTCTTCCCCCTTCCCGGAACCGCAGCTCGCTCCTTCATGATTATTTCCTCTTTAATTTTTCTCTTCTGTTTTCTCGCGCCCATTATTAGCCCCTCATTATCAACAACTTCATTATTGTCATATCAAAGATGATTATTCTATTATACGTGCAGGTTGAGCGCTGGAAAAAGCTTTCCTGGACCTAAGTCAGATATATAAGCGTGGTTTCGGGTGCGAGCGAGAATGGAAATTAATGTGGGGAGCGCTGTCGTAGGGCATAATCTGTGCTTTCCTCATTTTATTATTTTTTCTTCATCAATTCTCTTCTTTTCTTCATCTGTCACTTGTAATTACGATGCCACATATCGAATTCCATACCATAGCCCATCGAAATAAGGCACCCAGGCACTTAATTCTTCAACTATTGGGGTGCTTTTTCCTCCGTTTGTCCTAGCCCCCATACTTGGCAACAACTAGTCATCTCTGGCAAGCGTAGCGAAATGGAAGGATGAGAAAAGCAGAAATTGTGAAAAGGAGAGTAAAAAACGGAATCAACGGATATCTTGGACTTGATTGACAATAAAAAGGAAAGCCTCCTCCCAGATCCCGGCCTTTCGGGGCGCGGTTTGTTTCTTGGGTTAAAGACCCTTGACAAGCAACCCAAAGAATGAATCGTTCGCAAATTCATCGAGGTCTCGTAAATTTAAGCGATACACTGCGGTGTTCAGTGTATTGAATTGAGTTTGGGCGCTTTATATTATGCACCACCAGCATCCACAGGTCTAACCCATCCCGACTTGAGCGTAATGGTAATTCATGCTCTCTCACTCTTCATACCCGAGCCAGGATTGCCCTCAGCTAGATGAGAAATTAATTATTCTATGGTATTCCGATTATCATATAAGCTATAGTAGACTCCACAAAGCCCGCCAAAGTCAGTTCTGATTAGAGAGGGCTGATGTTGGAGGGACAAAAAAACCATTAGGCCCCGGAACGAGATTTTCATGTTTTCCCCCAAAAAATGAGGAAAATCAATCTAGACGGACTTGAGCGGACAAAAAATGAGAGAACGAAATTAACGATTAACTCTAAATTAATACTTAGTAAACAGAGGTAGCTATAGAACTAAAGGGCCAGCTGCCATGCTCGGACGAAGCTCATACTCATAAAATATTACGTATTTGTCCGTGGACAAAATTAACCGCTGATCAACCACGAGGGAAATACTCAACACTCCCCCACCAACCCCACCATCACAAAAGCAAAGAAAAGAGATCATGGATATAAGTATAAGGTAAAATACATAGTAGAAGTTCATTTTTGAGCTAGAGAAAGTTCTTTAAGTAGTGTTGAAAGCACAGCGTGATGAGTAGGGGTGCTTTGCCATCGATCGTTGATCCGCGGTTAATTTTGCCCACTGACAATACAATGAAATGGATGAGGAGAGAAAGAAAAGGAGAGAGAAAACAAAATTATCAGGCAAAGGAAAAAGCGAAATTGTATAACAACTATACAATATAGTTCTTAGAAGTAGTTGGAGGAGATGTGAGGCTCTAAGATTGAGGGATCGCAAGGATGTAATGGAGTAAATACAAAAGAGAGGAACAAGGAGGGCTAGAAAGGTGGATCGAGAAAGAAGCTTAGTGTTACTGCAGCACAATCCCATGAGTCAGAGGATTCACCGAGTGAGGGGAGTTAGTGAAGAACGTGGAAATATCCAGGGTTCCGAATGGTCGGCGGAAGACTGGACTGGACTAGCTAGTCAGGTCGAAAGTCAAGTCTAGTCCAATGGTGGAAATCAGACCGACTGGATAGTCAGGATTATGGAAACCGACTTGACCAAGA
>Ga0307509_10000974_pt1 | contig 49035 bp, 45 predicted proteins | sample 10_EM_MG_FD_202245 | JGI IMG/M metagenome (GOLD analysis project Ga0307509, IMG submission 202245) | Populus trichocarpa ectomycorrhiza microbial communities from riparian zone in the Pacific Northwest, United States - 10_EM | ecosystem: Host-associated > Plants > Roots > Unclassified | place... | reverse complement strand
CAAGAACGGCGTAGCGGAAAGAATGATTCGTACGATAATTGGGAAGGGAAGAGCGATCCTTCTGGACTCCAGCTTGCCTGATGCAATGTGGGCCGAAGCAATAGAGACCGCACTCTATCTTCACAGCCGTTCTCCATCGACTTCTCTTGGAGGTCGGTCACCGTACGAAATGCTGCACGGCACCAAACCAGACATTGGCCACCTTCGTCGCTTCGGTTGCTCAGCCAGTAGACTTATTCCAAAGGAGCAAAGGAATGGTAAATTCGGTCCACGTTCTCGCGAATGCATCATGATCGGTTATGTGCATGATACCGCGAAGATTTGGCGGCTATGGGACCCCGAATTCCGCGCAATTGTTCGTTCATCCGATGTTGTCTTTGATGAATCTCGTACCCCTGGTGATGTGAAGCACGGTCCAGGTCGTGACGTGCTCAAAGAATTTGTTCCTCTTGTGGATGGGATAGAGGATGATGATGAGATTGGAAGCGTGGCTGCCGTTGACTCTAAGGCAGAAGAACTTAAACTGGGAGCTGCCAAGACCCTGATGACCAGGGGTGAGGGCAGTGACGTACCTGTCAACCCGGTCCCACCACCAAATAAAATTCTGCTCCCTGAGAGTGGGGAGAATGGAGATCGGAGGGTCGTTAGAAAAGAAAGCAGCCGAGCTGCTATGATTGTCAAGGGGGAGAATAAAGTCAGAGTCGAGCACGACAATCTCCGAATCGGCCAAACAAGACCCGATCTCGAGAGCTCCTCTAGTGGCCCGACGTTGCTGGTGCCGGAAAGCGAAATCAATCCAGCGAAGCCTGGTCTTGTGAACCCTCCTCTGGGCCCGACGTTACCGGTGCCGAAAAGAATTGTTGGCCCGACGTTACTGGTGCCGGAAAGATCTAAAGCTGGCCCAATGTCACTGGGACCTGAAAGGCTTCTGAAGCGCGCGCGAGAATCAAATCAAATGCTTTGTCGATCACTTCAACGCCGTCAGCCTGTCCAAGCAATTGCTGCTGAAGCCAAGAAAGTTAGCGAACTCCGTCCGGGTGACGACCCGGAGAGTTACGCAGATGCTGTCTCCCATACAACGTGGCGGAGTGCCATGAAACAAGAGTTCAACTCTCTTATTGAAAATGACACCTGGGAGGTTGTCAGTCACGATGATGTTCGTGAGGCAAAGATCATTGGATGCAAATGGGTGTTCAGAGTTAAGCATAACTCTGACCGTTCGGTCCGCTACAAAGCCCGCCTCGTTATTAAAGGATACGAGCAAACAGAGTTTGGTGAGACTTACGCTCCTGTTGCCCGGCTAACAACATTCAGAATCTTAATCGCCCTCGCTGCCCAACTTGGCTGGAAAATCCATCAGATGGATGTCATCACCGTCTTTCTGAATCCTGTAGTCAATGATCTGGTTTTCATGGCGTTGCCCGAGGGCATAGAATGGTTGCATCCCGGGGCACCGCCCGGCGGAGTGTGCCGGTTAAAAAAGGCCCTATATGGGCTTAAAGAAGCTCCTCGTCTTTGGTTTAGCGATATCAATCGCTTTCTTCAGTCGCAAGGTTTTATCCCATCCTCAGGTGATGCTAATCTCTACATCTCTTCCTCGCACAAAGTCATACTACTGCTATACGTAGACGATATCCTTTTAGCGTCTTGTAACCCTTCGGCAATTGCAACGGTGAAGCAACTTCTTGTAAACCGATACAAGATGACAGATCTTGGGTTGTCACGCCAATTCCTTGGCATCGATATCGAACAGCTCCCGGAGAAGATTCTTATTGGTCAACGACACTTCGTGGAATCTGTACTACGACGATTCAGTATGAGCGATTGTAATGGCATTTGGACGCCGCTCGAAATTCGACCTTCTCTGGAATTCGAACCACTTGCGCCTGAGGATCAGCAACTCTATCAGTCCTTGGTTGGGAGTATTATGTACCTAATGTTAGGAACGCGACCTGATCTAGCGTTCACGATATCGGTCCTCTCAAAATTCTCCGCTTCCGCCGGGTCGGAACATCTTGCGCAGGCCAAGCGTGTTCTAAGATATTTGAAGCAGACAAGAGATATAAAGCTCTGCTATAGGAGAAGCGAGACCCCGCTTGACAGGTCTCTCAAGGGATTCTCGGACTCAGATTGGGCAGGGGATCTAGGTGATCGAAAGTCGACGGGTGGATTCGTTTTTCTGCTCTCAGAGTGTGTTGTAGCCTGGAAGGCTAAGAAGCAAACAATTGTCGCCCTTTCAACAACGGAAGCAGAGTACATAGCTGCATCAGAAGCTGGAAGAGAAGCTGTTTGGCTTCGTCGTCTAATCGGAGATGTCATGGATACAATCTCTCCCACCGACTCGAAATCGTTCTCCTCTCCGACTACCATCTACACCGACAGCACTGGCGGACTTGCGCAAATCTCGAACGCGCGGCATCTCGAACGCGCGGCATCACGAGCGGACGAAACACATAGACATAAAATACCACTACGTCCGCGATATCGTTGAGCAGAGAGCAGTCTTATTTCGCCACATCTCAACGCACGATATGTCTGCCGACATGCTTACGAAGCCTCTCACAAGAGACCTCCACTGGCATCATATGGAAAGGATCGGGATGGAGACTGTAGTCTAGGAAGTACCTTTTTGGGGTTAGAAATCGGGCCTGTTTGTTTGAAATGTTTTTCCTTTTGTTATTAACTGTTCTAAGGAAGAGCTGAGAGTATACCTTTCCCCCTTGAGACACTTATGGATAGGGGGTTTTACCGGTGCTCGATGATGTTCAAAGACTTTCCTTTATTGTTCATTTTTATTTTTTCCTTCTCACGGTATGGCAGAAGAGGGGGAGTGTTGAAATATGCTTCTGGCGCTACTGTAGTATCACTCGCACTATTGATTTTCTCCTTGCATTAGTCTTGATCGCCATCTCAAAACCCCCTTACAATATTGGTACTATTGAACATACCTCCTTGCCTTTCTTTTCTTCTCTTTGTTTCTATTTACTTCCTACTGTTGATTTACTCACAATTTGTGTCTCGCTCTCAACAGTAGATAGTCTGGGTAGTTCGCTCTCTACTGAGAAGTCAATCAAGCAATTCATCATTCTTCTCGTCACTCAACCAGTTCCAAAACCATCGTTCCATTCTCACTGTTTCAACAGGTAGAGATGCTAGAAATGATGCACTGCGAGCTAAAAACGGATAAGCAACAGCCGGGATAGGGCGTTTGCATAAAGGACAATTGGGCACGGGAAAGCGGAAAAAGTGGCTTCAGCGGAAGTGAGGGCAAGAGATAAAGACGGTGGAGTGATTTAGCCTACCGGAATGTGAAAAAGGTAGCGTCCGTATAGAGTTGAGAGAAGAAATTTTAGGAAAAACACAAGAGACCCCGAAACCATTGACAACCAGGACAGCTCCATGACTAAACAGTGACCCTCCTCCTGCTTGCTGGCAGTATATCCAACAAAACCCTTGATTCATACATATTAGACTAGTACTCATGACAAACCTATGTACTTTAAAAGGTCACATAATCTCTTGGAAGAGCATGAGTCCGTGATAAATAAAAACTAATTCGATGCTATGTATGCGTCGGTTTTCTGTTATATTGTACGCTCGATTTACGCTGGATCCTTACGCTGGACCTTTACGCTGGACCTTTACGCTCGATAGTGTATAGATGTGTCACTGTCTTAGACTACCCATCTGAAATATATGACGACCCCCTCCCTTCCCGAGTACTGTACTCGTATCATACAGCCAAAGAGAAAATCCACTTCCGATTACTGTCTTTTGCTGTTACTGCATCCCCTCCAAGCACGCGGTTATTTTGGTTTCCAGCAGATAGTGACCAATTTTTATCATTTTGTTTCCTGAAGATACATTTGCTCAGACAGTCTCTAGGGGCGGCGCACAGCATTTTTAGTCCCTCCCCTTTCGCTGGAGCTTACTTAACTTAGGGGCTGTTTGGTGGCGCGACAATTTTGTGAAATTTGTATGGCCACAAACCATGGTTGCACAACCATGGTTGAAAGAACCTCATACCCTATGTTAGAAACGGTGTGCTGGTTGCTGCAAACCATGGTTTGTATGATGGGCTGCCGTAATTCGCATCCACCAAACGGTCCCGTCGTTACAAATCATGGATTGCCATCCCAAAATTGTCACGCCAAACAGTCACTAAGTCTCCAACCCACAAAGGTTTCACCAACGGCAATACACCCGGAAAACTCAGCGAGATCTATCATACCACTATAACGGGGTCTGCAAAGTCATCCTTTCTTTCTAGGGTCCAACATACGGTACTCGAGCAGTCTCGAGATATCTCTCTGGTGGAGGGGCAAGGAATTAAACATGATCAGGGGAGAAAGAGAGCTTATATGTGCAATGGTATCCCTGATCAAAGGCAGAAATGGCCACTAACCCTATCTCCTTCTCACTGCGAAGCCTTTCTCGCAGAATGCGCCGTACCACAAAATTGCTATTGTGGCGTAGAGCTATATTTCAAGTGTGGTATACGGTATTTCCCGAGTACTTCAATCTGAATTATTTTACCCTCACAAAGATCTTTGCACATGTGATTTGGCAGCAGAGGCCATGCAGGCGGTTACTCGTAAGTACCGGTAAGCCTTCGCCCTGGGAGGAGTCGGAGGGGCGGGGCTCTCCGGCCGTTTCTGTGGGCTTGCAGATGCCCGGGCTTTTGGGTGAGACATGCATGGTGGGGGAGAGACGGGGGATACAAGACTGTATCGCTGCATTTACCAAGCACAGCGCTGCTGGGTATCAGGGTCCTTAGATACTTGTAACTTAGGCTTGAATGAAGCCTTGAGATTGGCTCCGGTACCGGAGTGTCTGGTCGGCCCTGGCTAGGACTGGGTTCTCTTCCCTATGATAGATAAGGAGCAGGAAAAGCACTCTGATGGTAGGTATGATGTGAATTCAGATCCACTGTACGAGTAGTCTATCTTCACAGATCGCTGCCTAGGACATAAATGCTTAAGGATTAACGAAAACTTACATCTTAAATCGGGGAGTATTTGGCAAGCAAGCTCCAAATATATTTTCAAGCGCGCACGCCAAAGGGGAGGCTCCAGTTCTCGGACTTCAGTTCAAAGAATTCCCATCACGTGTGCGGCTTGCGAGACTTATGATCTGCGGTACTGTCCTCCAGTGTCATACCTGTACTCGAGTACCGGCCGGTACCGGTACTCGAGTACAGCCGCACCCCGATAACAAAAGGCCAAAAATTCCTGGGTTTTTTGTTCGTTATAGCGAGGTTTTGGAAGAAATTCCTTATCGGGGGCTATTTGTATGGGAGCAGGGGTGTGAATTCCCAGAGGGTTCATTCGTAATAGCGAGGTTTGCCTTATAAGTTAAGCGGTTCGTTATAGCGGGGTGCGACTGCACACGGTGGTAGAGCTTAATTAAATCTTACCAACCACAAACCTCACAGCCTCCCACTCTCCCCCACAACCAGGAAGCAATGAACCCCCCATAGCAGCCCATACAAAATCTCCGGGACAGAAAGAACCCTTCACGACTCAATCACCGAATAATGAGTCAAGCCAAACTCAGGCTTTCACAGCTCTTAAGGTCACAGTTTTCTCCGAGAATTCTCTCTCCGCCTCCACGAGTATTAATGCCCGGGGCTCACACTCGCTCCCCATCCCCGACAAACAAACCCGATCAGAAACGCAGACGACTCATCTCAACCACTACCGCTACCACTACCACTACCATCACACCCTCTCCCTCCCCAACCAAAGCTTCAAATAAATATAGTACAATGACAACTCCCGCTACTCCCGCTACTCCCGCTACTCCGCGCCCCCTAGCCCTCTCGCCCGAGGAAGCCACCTTACGCAAACTCCTTGTCGATGCTGCGCAAGAAATCGACCAAGATAAACCCCAGGATGACCGCCTAGTTTTACGCTTCACTGGTGGCTGGGTCCGTGACAAGCTCCTGGGTGCCCGGAGCGTGGACATCGACGTGGGGATAAACAATATGAGCGGGTACAATTTCGCAACTCGGCTCTTGGAGTACATGGAGAAATACGGTATTGAATCGCGAGGTGTGAACAAGATCGAGAGCAATCCCGAGAAGTCTAAGCATCTAGAGACTGCTACCACGAAGATTCTAGGGCTAGATATAGACTTCGTCAATCTGAGGAGTGAGACGTATTCTGAAGATAGTCGGATTCCGCATATGGTTTGTTCCACTTTATCTTCAACTGTTACATGATATTGACTGCGGCCTTAGGAATTCGGAACCCCAGAAAAAGATGCCCTCCGCCGCGACAGCACCATCAACGCCCTCTTTTACAATTTACACACTGAACTAGTGGAGGACTTCACAGGCCTCGGCCTGCAGGACCTGGCCGCCCGCATAATCCGCACCCCACTACCCCCGAAAGAAACCTTCGCCGACGACCCCCTTCGCGTCCTCCGCTTAATCCGCTTCGCTTCACGTCTCGACTTCACCATAGTTCCCGAAGCCAAGGCCGCCATGAAACTCCCGGAAATCAAGGCACGCAACCCCTCCTCCCTACAGACACAGATTATCACTCACACCAACTAACCCCCCCCTGTTCAGTTCGCTCTCAAAACCAAAATCTCCCGCGAGCGCGTCGGCACTGAGATCGAAAAAATGCTCAAAGGCCGCAATCCCTATGCCGCCCTGAGCCTAATCCACGAACTAGATCTCTACAACGAGATATTCTCCTCACCCGCCCAAGACGCCCCTAGCCTCCCCGTGCAAGATATGAAGATCGCCGTGGATATAGTGCGCTACCCACTCCTCGGATACACCCCTTCACATCCACACATTTCCAAGCTCCTGATGACCAATAATGAAAAGTACCTCGCATGGCTCATCGCCGCCATGACCCCCTGGAAAGACCAACCCGTGTTCCCAGCCGACAAGAAGAACATGCCTGCCGCCGCCACAGCCATAAGGGAAGGCTTAAAATCTCCTAACAATATTACCGGGACAATAGCGAAGGCATTCGCAAACTACGAAGCCATCCGGAACATGGTCGCCGGCTTGAAGGACTGGGGCAGAGGCAGAGCAGGTCTGGAAATGCGCGCTTTGGGCGCTGACTGGAAGAGTCAGGTTGGCGCTTGCTTGATGTTTGAACTCGTGGACTTGAAGAAGAAGAACGCCAGTGATTATGAGGAGGGGGGAGGGGGAGGAGTGATGGATAAATACGAGGCTTTCCTAGAAGCCATTGCGGCGAAAGGGTTAGAAGAGGCCTTTAATTTTAAGAGTTTGTTGAATGTATTACCCCCCCTCTTTCTTCCCAAAATAGTGGAGCAGTGACTAATATATGGAGTGACCAGGGCAAAGAAATAGCGGCAGAATACGCCCTCGCCCCAGGACCTTGGATGAAGCTTACCATTGAGAGATCCCTCCAACACCAACTCGATAATCCGCACAAAGGCAAGGACGAGCTATTGCAGTGGGTTGGCGAGAACCGGCAGGCACTGTTGGATGGGCTAGAGTATGTTGGTGTTGGCGGGGGAAAGAAGTAAATGAGGTGAGATAGACGGAAGGGGGGGGGTTAAAATGGTTGGCTGTGTCTTATACAGTACTATGTACAATAGAACTCAGGTTTTACTACCACCACCAGCAGCGGTAGTAGTAGATAGTTGAACCAAAGCCAGCGGTAAGCGGCCTCTTCACCAACCCCATATCCATCCATTCATCATCAATCCACCAGTCCGTCCGCTATATCACACGAGAGTAGAGTAGAGCAGAATATATAGAAAGAAGAAAATCCCAACCACAAGAAAACAAGTCAACCCGCCAATGTAAGCAATGCAAGCAAAACAACCGCTAGAACTTTAAACACTTTTGATCTCTCTCTCACCATTCCACTTATAAATTAACCAGGGACGCCCAAAGTGAATCCAGTATTATGAGACAGACAGACAGACGAGAGAACTAAAGGGATAAATTTTTATATATCTTTCCCAGTAGTGAAGAAAAAGAGAAATCTAGAAAGGGACAGATGGAGTGGTTGGCCCGGTGCCCGATAACGCTGCTTCTTCTTGCATTTCTTGGATGGCTTCTGTGGCGGATTCGATCGAGACGGAGATGCCGAGTTTTGCTTGATTCTGTTTCTATTGGTTAGATATATGGGTAGAAGGATATTCTGTAAGATATACCTTAAAGTGATCCACATCACCCACGAACGTCAGGGTGACAGCCGGCGCAACTCTCTTTTCCAGCATACAGGCCAATTTTCCCTGAGTATCCACTTGAGCTCTAAAAGTCGACATTCTAAAGTCGTATTTAGCGCCCAAGGTAGTGACACCCTCCTTCTTCATGCTACCGCCCATCATACCGCCCCCGCCATCCCTAGCCATTCCTCCAGCAAGTGAAAGCTGGCAGTCCACTCCCGCTTCCACCCTCTCTGCAATCCTGCGCCAATATGTTGCCTGCAGCGCTCCGCCGGCTTGCAATTGTGCGGAGGCAATCCACTCCTTGGTAGCGTATCGAGCAACGTACGACAGGGCTGTTTCCGGGCCTAGAGAGGCCGAAGAACGCTGCCACACAGATTCTATGCCGAGGGAGAGGTTGGGGGTGAGGGACTGGAGATGGGAGCCGATGAAGATCCCAGTGAGGGTGCCTTCCAACAATGAGGGGTTGAAAGCCTTGATACCGACGGAGAAGTCCGTACCGGAGTAATCTGTATCCATCGTAAAAACCGACTGGGAGGGTTGACTTAGAGGCGCCAATTGAACATTGAATTTGCTGGTGAGTTTGGGTGACCAGCGGTAATTAAAACGGCCTGCTAATTGTCCTTCATTGTCGAGGTTGGCTTGAAGGAATGTCTGTTTCGCGTTAGTAAATGTGAAAACCCTTCTGCCATCCAAACAAAACATAATTCAAGCAAAAAAAAATTAAAAATTTGACCAAAGGACCGAATCAGACGGACCTTATTAGTCCCAAAGATAGCCGCAAAAGTATAGGGCGGGATCCCCTGAGCGCCCATGGTGAAGGCATGCGAAGTCTGGAATATAGGATCCATGGAGAAGCTCTTTGAAAAGTCCGCTCTCATTCCTGTAAACATATAATTATTGAGGAACACATCCTTCTGGACCTCGCGGGAGACATTCTCGATAGTACCCGGGTTTGTCAGGCCCAGGGTCGCCCGACGTTCAAGGAATGACTGGGAGAGCGATGATAAGAGAGAGGTGATGGGATTCTCCGTCAAGAAGGATGAAACAGGTTTCTCGCCCACAGGGCTTGGTGTTGTAGCCGTAGACATTGATATGATGACTGCGGCTATTGCGGAGGAGGACGGAGGGAGAGATGGATGAGTGTGGCGGGGTAGAGTGGGTACGGCAGGTCAAGTACTCGAGTAGGCATCGAGTGCAAAAAAAATCTGAGGCGAGCCAAAGCGAGGAGATTGATTACGTAAGCAGCCATGAGGACATGAGAATCGGCAATATTAAGCACCTAGAGACCGTCACAGTCCACCCGAACGAGCCCCCCACCCGAACAGCTAAACTCAAATAAGATAAGCTGTGGCTACTGTGGCGACCTCGCTGGCTTCCTCATACAAAACCCACCAATCAGCATCTGTTCGGGTGGGGGACCTGTTCGGTGGACTGTGACGCCCGCTACCATTTTTGTTCACCACTAGGATTGATTGGGAGCTTGTCATCATGGCCTGGAGATTAGAACCCTACCCGGAGATACTTAATTTATCGAGTTAGTACGGTATAAGGTCATGTGGTTGTGGTCCAGTCACATCTTGAATGGAATCTATGACCCCTGCCTATTATTTCTCCTAACTACTCCGGTAGGGATGAAAATATCGGAAAAATTATGGTGGCAAAACAAGGAATTGGGGGATGATCGATATGGCGACGGGTGAAGAGATCAGATTGCAAAACATCTTACACCCAGGTTGTTGCACGAGTTGCCAGATATGCATATTGAGAACTCACCTTGACTGTGATAGCTGTGCAGTAATACAAAGAAAAGAAGGTCCTGTTTACCGATCTGTCTGGTTGGAAAATCCAGTGTGGAAACTAGACGGTTATGTCTCAACTGTCTAGTTTTCACACCAAAATTTCCTAACCAGATATCATAAATTGTAACTAAGCAAATTGTTTTCACATGACAAATAGTTATTAGTCATAAGTATGCAGCCCCTCGACCGACGGTCAAGCCTGGAATCCTTGTATAAGTGGTAGGGGGGGTGGGCAGCGGGGGACGGTAGAGGATGGTTGAGGTTGGGCGGAGATGGTTGAGGTCAGGCAGAGATGGTGAGAGACAGCGGAGATGGTGAGGGACGGCGGAGGATGGGCGGAGATGGTTAAGGATGGCGGAGGATAGGAGGAGATGGTAAGGGACGGCGGAGGACTGCCGGGGACGCCCGGGGAAGGTACGAGTGATATCCCATGAATAGAAAAGAATCTATTTTCAGGTGAATGATCTCAAATTGGCTAATACAGGAAGCTTAAGCGCTAGCATTATAGTCCCTTATAGTCTGTTCGATCTTCACCTTCCTGACTGTCGTCTGTCCTAGTAACCCTAAAAACACGGACGATGAGTGGTAGTCTTCGCCGTGCTCACACCAAGACAGACACAGGGGACAGTCGGAAGCCCGACCCCCCCATGCCAACATAGAACCTGCACTACCCCCTTATGCGCAGCCCTAGTGGCACCCAAGAGGGGTGCTTGGCCACCAATATTAGACTTTTCAGGATCGACCTGCTTGCAGGTGAGCAGTACCCTCACCACTCTCTCACCCCGGGTTAGAACCCAGGAGAGCAGCGCTTTATCCGAATTAGGTGACTTGTCAGGGTTGGCCTCTTCCCTTCCGAGTAGTATTTTCGGTACTCCCTCATGTCCTTTCCAAGCGGTAGCTTCGACCGCTGTTCGATCGTAAATTTCCTGCTTGTCAGGGTCGACATTTCCGTGCCCGAGTAGAAATTCCACCACTTCCCCTATTCCCAGCTGCCCATACAGGTAGTGAGTAACCCAAAATATATTCTTTGTTCATATCGTAGCATCTCCTGCCTGGGAGATTGCTGATTCATGTAAAACAGCATCAATACCAAAGGAAAGTAGTAGGAGCCTAGATTCATAGCCATCAGCGGATTGTCATGGGATTCCAAATAGCATTTCCTATACCTACATTTCCGACATATTTTCTGGAATCTTCTCCACAACATCGGCCTCTAGGCTCTGGTATATTGCATCCGGTATTTCATCGTCATCCAGCTAAACAAAGGTATTTGATGATATCATTATTGCTGGTACCTAGAGAGACACTTTTTACTCGTCTGGCTAGACGCTTTCTGATCGCAGCCTGAATGTTAGGTCTTCAGGTGATGAATATCCTCATGCTCTGTAACCTTTCCAAGAGTTATTGCAGTTTCTAAATAGATTTCAATAGTCAGTAGTAGGGAGAAAGCAGCTCTGATGTGAGCCGGTCTGCAAATTTCTCTACGCTCATCACCATTCCCTCAACGGCCTAGGCTAAGGCGCATTTCCAGAGTGTATTGATCATGATACTGACTTCGTAGTGAACACGGAGAGCTTGTAAAATGTCTATCCTGCTGGTATATGCGGTAGCAAGTTGCTAATTTTATTCAGTGTCCCTTCAAATCAACACCGGCTTTGTCAAGTCTGCATAATTTGATGGAGCGAATTCGGAAATCTCATACCTTCATTAACGCCGCTAGGTTAATATCATTAGCCTTAGCATTCATTTTGGAATTGACTCTTACCATTGCGTTGGCCTTTCGGATCAGATTTCCAATAGAACCTGTCTATCGCAGGAATCCGGTTGTGATAGGGTCACCACCACCTATATCGTCATCAGAGGCTAAAAGCTCAGGGGTGATAGTCTCGAGGGTTCCTTCCTCGTCTTACCTGTGATGGAGATGGGCTACTCGTGTATTCCAGACTGCATGAGTGGCGTGGCACTTCTACCATTAATTCATCATTGAGAGCTAAACCTCTAATTCCAAGCCTACTATTAGCCTCCATCTCAATACTAATTGGCCACAGGGTAGCCAAACCTGCTAATTCCCTTATCGAATTGGAGAACCATCCAGAATCTCATCAAGAATTCCCTCACCCCTCCCGCCTCGGTAAAGGTTCACCCCATGCCCGTGCAAAATAAAAAGCGAGGGGAGTAGTTAATAAAGCTCGCAAATGTGGAAGGGATCGATGTTTACCATTTTCAGAGTGGTGGTTTTGTGAGTTTGTATCGATTGCGAAGCTCGTTAACTTCTATGTCTTTGATGTAGTTACCATCTGCGATATAGATGTCGCTATTGAATATTGTTGTCCTAGACTGGTTGGAAGATTCTCTGGTGCTCTATTAAAATTAGCAAACCCAAACCTTAGCTATTAAAGGAATTTCCTCACAGAACGGAGCGAGGGTCCATCTACGTTTGTATACTGCGATTCACTGGGATCGGGGTACCAGCAGCTGCAGCAGCTACTCAATGTCAGTTAGCAAAATTAGGAAAGGGTCAGGTGGTACAGACTGGATATTGAATATTGTGGTGCTAGGGGGGTTAGAAGATTTTCCGGTGCTCTATTAAAGTTAGCAAACGCAAACCTTAGCTATGGAAGGAATTTCCACACAGAACGGATAGGCAGTAAATCTATGTATTGTATACCGTTCTTCCCTTGGATCTAGGCGTTGATACCGGCCACTGCAGTAGCTACTCAATACGGGTTAGAAAAATTAGAGAATGGTTGAGTGGTACAGAGCGGACAATTAGCTCTCGCTGGGTTCTGGGTCCTGCTACGATGGACAGGACAGTTCTGTGTTGGGTCACTTCAAGTTTGGCTGCCGATGCGCCCAGTTATCAGGCTCTCCAAGAATTGGTCTACCGGCATGCCCATAACCGACGGCAAGGACCCATTCACTAGCAGCAGCCTTCCAACAGCAGACGCCGATTGGTAATACTTCCGATAGATGGTTGCATCGTGATTTATTCGGTGCTGTTGATAGTTGCCATTTCGCACACTAATACGGAAGGAAGGAAAAAGGATGATAATGCGACAGTAGACCTGATGATAAGCTGGGTTCGATAGACTTCGGCAATAGTGGCGAGCTGTTCCACCAACACGGCGCCATATGCAAGTGAATAACAATAACCCCCCATTAGTCCTAGCGTAAAAAATCACCAATCACCAATCACCAACCCACCACAGCATAGATTTAATTCCAAAATGGTATCATAATGTTACTACCATACCCTGATTGAAAAAAAAAGACCCAAGAACAAAGTGTCTCAAAACAACTTTACAAAAAGCCCCAGATACCCCACTGTGAGGGGTGATAGAGGGAGGAGTGTTTGTCCTTGAGCACTGCCACGTTTTTTTATTTTCTTCCAACCGGCGGAAAATGAAAAAGGAAAAAGAAAGAAAATTATCAAAGGAAACAATTAACCCTCCTTGTCACCTGGTTTCCTGTTGAAAACGCAAGCATTGAAATCATAATATCTGGTGCCACCCATTTTGTTCAAGCGCAAGTCGCCCATGACCACTGTGGACCGCAACTCCCTCACGATCCGCCGGCATTCGCTCACCGCATTCAACGCCTCACTATCCTCATCCTCATCATTATCGGTCGCCCCTTTGCCAAACTGTCCCGACGTACTCTGGAGCATCTGCGCCAACATAGCTCGGCCCGTCGCGTCCTGGGGAAGGAGCGCCAAAGCCGGGCTGCATTTAAGCAGTCGCTGAAAAAGTTGTCGAGTTGGTTTGGCCGTGACCAACCAACGGATCAAGGGAAAATAGCGCATCAAATTCGAAGTCGGAATGGGCGTCTCGTTCCTGAGATTCAAGAACAGTTGAAGGAAAGGAATCTGAATCGAATAAAGAGTCGAGGCCATCGTCTCCAAAAGCACAAATTGCAACAGCCAAATTGCTGCCACCTCCGCTGGTGGATCCTGTGGGTTTAAAGCTACCGATAGACACTGCAGGTCACACATCAATGCAGCAGATTGATGTGTCGTACCGAGAGCTTCATTAGACCCCACAGACGGCTTAGGAGTTGACGTGGTTGAAGTAGGGATGATAGAGGAGAGATCGAGGGTAACATCGTTTGGAAACATCTGGAGTGAAGGAGCAGGGCGACCGACTATATTGCCACCCATGCTTGTGAACACCTTGATAGAATCCTCAAAAGACTTGAGTTGTCGCTGCATCTCCTCTACACGTTTGGCAAGAGATGCGTTCTCCTCCTCAACAGTTGATAACCGAGTCTTGAGATCGTCGTTGTCTTTCTCCAGAATAGACTTCTCATCTTCAAGTTCCTCCAACTCCTTCCTTCTCCTTTCCCTAGATGCCTGTGCAGCTGCGCGATTTCTCAGAACGCGCTCGATGCGGCGCTGTTCTTTCTCAGCAGCGGTCTTTGCACGCTTTCTATGCAGAGTATTAGCACAAGTCCTGAAGAAAAGGATGCGCAGTCACGTTTCCCGGGGGCGAATCATAATCGCCGAGTAAACATAACGCAAAGAGCCCTAACTAACCTTGGAGGGAGGTTGGTCGTAGGAGTTGGCAGTTCCTGACCCCATGATTTCCTCTTCTTAGCTGGCTTCTTCTCCTTCTCCGGCTCGGGCTTAGGTGATAGAGAGGGTGAAGAGTCCCTTAGTTCGATAGGTGAGTCCGATAGAGGCTCGAGCCTAAGCAAATCGATTTCCTCCAACCCCGGCGGAGAGTAATCGTCAGCCGTAGAGAATCCGAAAAAATCTGCATCGCATTCCGCGAAGGGAGTTGTGACAAAAGAAGAAGACTCGGGGGACGCGCCCGAGTTCATTATGCGTTTCTATATATTTGGGATAAAAGTATATGCGAATAAAAGTATATGTGAATAATAAATGCTTAGGAGATGGATGCGCTAAGAGTACTGGCGGTTTTCGGACCGATTCATGGGCAGGATGGAGGAGCACCCAGGTTTATAAAGGGAAGAAAGGATATGAGTTTGTATGGATTGTATTGGCTTTTGAGGTGTGGACAGCGTGGTCTTTGGCACAATGAGTCGATCCTTGGGGCGAAGTCTGAGGGGAAAAAAGGAAAAAAGGGGGAAAAAGAAAAAAAGGAGTGGGGGTGATGCGGAGACAGTGCTACCCACAGTGGACATCTGTCCTTTTGTTTCGCTGCTTCAAGCAATTTAGTGCGAATATCCAGCGACCACGCTGATGCCTTTCCCCGCGTTCCTGAAATATATCACACAAGCACCGGTATCTCGAGTATAAATACCTGTACCGGTACCATCCAAGGTGTCTTCCTCACCAACATGACACGTATCGCCATTCATGCGAACCCGAGCGTCTTGAGGCCATACTAACTAACCAGGCTGGAGAAAAAAGGGAACTGACTTTTCGGTGGACGACACAAAAGGTAACTATGATAATATTACAAGAAAGAAGAGGAAAGAAAGGGTAAGGAAGGAAAGAAAGAAACTATCGTAATAAGAGACCCATATTCAACCCCCTCAAATATGATAAATAAATAAAAAGTCTCCTTCCACTTTTATAATCGTGGTCTAATCTATATCTTCGGGCGTCGCCGTCTTAGCTTCCTCTGATCGGGGCTTGGCCTCTTCCCTTCCCTCTTCTATTTTCTTCCCATCCGTTTTTGTCGCCGTATCATCCAACTCTGGAGGTTGGGATGGTGCGTGGAAGAGCTCTTCATGTAGATCTGGTAAAAACCTTTCTAGTCTCTTCCAAGTAAGTTTCCACAGTTCCGCGTTCTTTTCATCTTCCTCCGGAGGTACCAGGTATTTTCCACTGGCCATGACAAGTAGGATATTTTTGAGACTTTCCGGTACCGCCTCCTCCTGCAAGTAACGTTAAAATAAGTTCCAAGAAGGGTATTAAGGTATTGGTCTTACCAAGTGGTCTCCTTGTCCACTATTCATAAGTCTATCCATAATATCAAGGATTTTTAGCCACAGGTCCAGCATTCCGTCCCATTCGGAAAGCATGACAAGATAATGCAAGAATACCTTGCATAGCAGCGTGGCCGCTTGCACCCTTGTGTCACTCATTCCCCTAGGGTCGGATTGGAATACCTCTGGCTTCAAAAGTCTATTTATCAGAGGAAACAAAACATCTCCAAATATTGCTGTCCACTCATGGTGGTCATCTGATGTGAGATCTGGGGAAAGCAGAGAAGGTTGGAGTGATGAAAAGGCTTGGTTGCGGATCTCGCGACACGGATTGATACATTGAGTACTAAGAGATTCAAGTATCGGGCTCCAGTAGGTGGTCCATGCTGCTCCCCAATTAGAAAATAGGTTAGTGAGGTGAGGGGAGGTATAAAAAACCTTCTTTCTTCTCTAAGTGAGATTGTTTTATCAAGTTCGGAACCCTAGGGGTGAGTTGGTAAACCATGCGAACAGCTTTAGAGCCACGTGCCACGATCTCGGCATCCCTAGACCTCGTTAGCTTTCAACCACTAGCAAGCCTTACCAACAACTTACGGCCTGTCAACGATCTTTTTTGCCTTCCCCCGTTTAGTTAATTTATCTTGTTTTTGTTCGAAAATAGATCCGACGCTACCCGCAGACGCAAAATCGTTGAGAAGGGAGACAACCGGAACATAGTTATCTGAAGTGACATAAGGTGGCTCGGAGGTGATAAGCTCCATAATACTAAAGGCCTCCGCCGAGGCATCAGCATTAGGCAGGAGTATCCTCAGAAGAACCCAGAAATCCGGTGAATTGACCATTTCCGTCTTGAGTGAGGAGGAAGCACTGTTCACACATTTTGATAACCCTTTGACAACCGGTGAAGCTGATTTAGCCAGTAGACCTTTATCCAGAGTCGCAATAGAGTGCAGCAGGACAGGAACATTGAGGAACGACCGGTCGTGGCTAGCTTGTAAGTGGGAAAACAAGTAGTAAATGACCCTCGAAACAACAATTTGATGCGCGAGCCCTGCATTCCGAACAATGTTTGTCAATGTCTCGGCCAGTATTTTTCCATGTTCGGCCACCGTCTCCTCATCCCTCAGCACCAAGCAGGTTGCTAACTCTAGCACATATACCACAGCTGGATCATATACCGGCCCCTTCTTAGCAGGATTAGGTCCATTGGGAGGCTGCGGCGGATAATCAGGCTTAATTATGACAATATTAGCACCATCATCCTCATCTTCATCGAAATCCGGGAGTTGTGAGAGAAGCGCGGTAACCAGAGATCCCAAGTTTGTTGCATCGAGCTGCCTGAGGCACGTCAATATTAAACTTCAGCAGTCATCATAGGAGTTATACATTATATTTGCAAATATGTCCCCAAGATAGCACGCATTAATACAGTCCACAGTACACAAGGTGCTGTCCAGTTCCTCATCTGAGGGCTCTGGGGGCTCATCACTTGCATAACTAGAAAGATATGAGGAAAGCGCGGAGAAGAGACCAGCTTCCTTTGAAGTCTGATTTCTTTCTATGACGACAGAAGGCGTTTGTAATGGGATAGAGGGAATATCCAATCCACTCTCGGACTGAGAAAAGAATGGCGGAATCAAGGAATTCACAAATAGATTTAGCCATATACGGACAATCTATATCATAATCAGAAAGTAGCCTATAATAGCGGATCCCAGGCTGGCAAACCTGTTTCCATCCCTCCCTCAAAACCCTCTCATTGTTTGTAACGACCCGAAATAAAACAACTGTTGCCAACTGTGCCTTGAAATCCCTTCCGAATTTCACTGCCAACTCCGAAACCATGACACTATTGTTATTGACCTGAATTTCAGTATTGAGCGCGGTACTGGGAGGTGTTTCAGTCGAAAGGGTGCTAATGGTACTCAAGCAGCGAACTATATGATCCAGAGCCTCAGTCAACCCATATTTCGCAGCGATTCTAGCACACTGATCAAATCCAGCGATGACTCTAGAGAACACGGCATCATCAGTGGCAGACAAGAACACATAACTGAGTGTTGCGACTATTGGTTTCCAGGTAGCCGCAAACATGTCTGCATCGTAGATATTAGTATCGCAAATCACCAGGCTTCCCGCCGACATTGTCTTGAGCAGCAGCTCTCTCCAAGCATAGTCGAACGCATGCTTATTGTCGTGCTCCTCTGGCAAGATAATCTCGTTGTTCTTGATAGTATCAAAAATTGCTTGCAGGTATGCTGGCTCAAAGTTCTTGCCACCATTAACACCTCTGAGGTTACGGGCAAAATCCTCATATTTCATCCGCGCTTGAGACTATATCAAGTCAGCAATTGGCTCCCTCTATTCCATAATAGTCAACCGCTTGGCTAACCTTAAAATTAGGGTTATGTTGATCGGTGTTAAGCATAATAATAGCGTAACTTAATACGAAAACCGCATCCTTGTCCTCGACGTCGTCCGGCTTGACACCAGAGCAGTATTTCTCCGAGAAAACACTGACGATACGTTCGATCAACGCAGATTCACCAGGCAAACGGAATGTCTCAAGCATGTCTCTCAACGCTTCATCGACACGTTTACCGGAAAAGTCGAACATTTCCATAAAAACCGTGAGGATATCCATGTTAGACTTCTTAGAGAGATACTCTCCAAGCAGCTTCTTGTTTATTCGCGATGTGCCTTTGAGGAATCGAGCAATTGAATCTGGGTTGTCAGCCCTGTCAATGATATTTTCTGCGACAAGATACTGAATTCCCTTTTTAGGATCTTCATTGAATTTATTAGCTCCATTGATGATAATCTGTTTTCGTGCTCGCTGCTTCTGAAGTTCTTCCGGATCGGGGTACCCCTCGGTCACTGGCTCATTGTTGAGACGTTCTGAGATGAAACCAATATAACCGAGCAAGGCGTCCAAACAGAGCGGGGGAACATTCGTTGTGCTCCAGGTTGCAGAGTCAGGGAAGGCATTCTATATAAATAGTCAATAAACAAAATCCTTCACAAGCTCAGCAAGGACATATTCTACCCTAGATAGGAAGCCAACAACATCCTCACAAAGGTCACTTCTGTCAACCTCACAGTCGTAGTTGACGTATAGCTCTACCATAAAGCTTGGTATCCTAGCCAAAGCCCCTACACTCTCAACCATAGCCTCCCTAGCGTCAGGTCTCCTAGACCCTCCCTCCATGCCAAGCTTCTGTCTTTCTCTCACAGGCACCGGTGTGGTTCTGCCGCTGCTGGGTGCCTGGCAGACCCCCTCATAGAGCATTGGATCTATCCCCGGTTCCCTCGGAATATCAATTTTAGGATGCAGGCAAGCGATAACATATGACAAAAAGAGTTCTTGCTGTAACTTCAGTATACCTCTAGTTGTGGCCAAGAGGGTTCCGGTAACTCTCAAGGACTCTTGGAGTATAGTCATGGTATCCGACCTCACTAGCTGAAAAAGATATCTGCAAAGGTCATCCTTCGCCAGGTTTGCAAGGCTGGGGTGTTTAGCAATAGAAGGCCCAGCAACCTCAAACGCAACGTCAATTATTCTCATTGCCATTACCCTCATAGTATCCGTGTGAGCCTTATTATGCGGATCTAGTAGTTCCACTAGCACCCTCAACAGCTCTCGTATGGATGGTAGAGAGTAAGGCTTAACCTCCTGTTCCTCCTCCGCGACCTCGGCGACCGCAACTTGGTCCACCCCAGTAGCTCCCGCGGGCGCGATCGAGGGCGTGGGTGCATCCCTGCTTTTTTCCGAAGACCGCGAAGATCTAGGTTCGCCTGCTCGCGAAGTATCACCGTTCACCGAAGGCTCCATCTTAACGCTCTCCATCTCGCCTTTCGAATTCGCCTCAAGGTCACCGCCAAGGACATCCGCCTCGATCTCCAAGTGCTTCAGTCGCTCAAACACAACTTGGCACATAAACACCATGGACATCTCCGCTGATCGTCTCAGCATTTCGGATAGCCGCATCTGGCAACACATGCTCAGTCCGGTCTCCATCATTTCGCAGACGCTCTCGTCACCGAGCAACTCCCCCCCCGGTCCCGAAAGCATCATCTCCATGAGTTTCAAAATCCGCAGCAGCACGACCTCGTCTTGGGCTGAATCGGAAGCTTCGAAGCGGCAGTGGGTGATTGCTGACGATAGGAGCTGCATTGCTAGAGAGAGTCGGGGAGAGTCACGATTGATCAAACCATATGCAAAGAACTTTGTCACGGCAATTAGAGCAAGTGAGGTAATAGGTCCTGATGTTGACGAAGACCGGATAACCTGTAAAAAGGGATGTAGAAGTGAAGGAGTATCGAATTTCCTAATATCTAGACATCACCCCCTAAACGTCAACCCTGCTAATGCCAAACAAACAAACCAGAGCTCCTACTACCTTTGCAATCCTGTAAATCACTCCTCAATTTTGCGAAGGCTGCCATGAGAGGGTTATCCTAAATGATGGGAAAGAAAAAGCAGGTCAATTCATCCTTCTCCCGACGATCAGGCCAGAATGCACGAACCTGAATGCTCTTCCCCCTCTTCCCCCTCAATCCCCACCTGTTTGTCAGCCCAATATCCAACCCTACCTCTTCACCGCCCAACTTCCGTCTCTGCAACCCCCTAACAGGGCTTCCAGGAACAGGAGTGCTCAACCCACTCCCAGTGGCACTCCCAGATCCTCCAGAGACAATATTACCCCCTCCGCCTCCCAGGATGACAGATACGGAGCTCTGAGCCCACCGCGCATTCTTACGCATGGCAGAGGTGACGGAGATGCATTCCGTAGTGACTAGGGCAATAGGACTAATCGCCACGGAAATTTTCTGTGGGGCGGATGGGGTAGGAAGTTCTTCCATTGATTCGGGAGTCGAGAGAATTGGGATGAGATGCGATGGTGGTAATAACTGTGGTTGGAGCCCCTGGGGAAAATGGCAGTGGGGGAGGTGGTAACTGCGGAGTTATGTTTATTGAGCTCAAACCCTGAGGCTTAGCGTTAAGAACTCTAGGTAGCTTCCCGGGAGGTGACATTGTAAAAGGACAACCTGCTGCTAAACACATCCGCTTTATGTAAGGGTCTTGGCGGGAGTGATGTGCTGTGAGCCGAGGCTATTAAACAGAAATTGTCACACCAGCATTATACGAGTGTTGTATCAAACGACGCCGCTATGGCATATCTCTCTAAAAACCGGGCAAGGACACATAGCTCTCAATATTAAGGGGGAGTTGGAGTGCCAATTTGGATTTGAGTACCGTGAGACGATAAAAAGGCAGCGCGAGTAAGGACAAACCCGCCGACTTCCCTGACAACTGTCCGTACCCATAACCGCTCCATACAGCACAAACAGCTGCTCCCAAATTACAGAGTATGCATGCTAAGGACGAATGGGAAAGGGTGTCATATCATAATATTATCAAGAAATGAGGAGAAAAAACAAACAAAATTTCCACAAAACCACACGCCTCTCCGCCTAATGCAACCCCCAACAATCTAATGCCACCCACCCACAATCTAATCAGCTCCCAAGCTCCAACCATTGAGCAATATGATAAGTCTAAAGAGAAATGAAGAACAATAGAAAAAACAATTTATCCCTCCATGAGTGCTTTCAATGCTTCCACGCCAACTTGCAGAACCTCGGGGTTTCGAGTCCCACGGAGAGAGTCCCTAATCAGATCGATCGCACCCTTCTTCCGGAATCTTTCTGTATACTCCGGCTTCTGACAGACCAAGTTCCTAACACAAACGACACCCCTGTGCCTCATTTCTTCGTTTTCCTCAATGGCCATCCCAAGGAGGGTGTCCAGACCTTTCTCCCTTCTCATGATTGCCTCACAGGCTTTGTCCCATTCTGTCAGCATAGCTAATGCCCCACCTGCAGCCCTCCGAGTCGCTAGGTCCTCTGCGTCTGCAAGCGCAAGTAGCACGTGGAGCCGGTTACTCGCAGCTTTAGAACCATCGGCAAACTTGGCAACTCCTGTGGGGGAAGCCATGAGGTTGCATAGTAGTTCCATTGTAGCTCTTTGAACCATGATGTTGTTCGAAAGCAAAGTTTCCTCAATTTTAGACCACCCAACGCGGATAATCAAATCCCGGGTTGAATCATCAGTTGAAGCGAGGTTAGTGAGAGCGAGAAGGGATTCAAAAACAGGTAACAAATCGTTCTGTTCTTCATTTGTTTCGAGTAGGGCTAGGAGTGGCCTCACGGCGGAAGCGGCAGGAAGCTGCGACCCGAAAACGTGGGATGGATTTGTGGAGACTAACACTCGGGCCAACGCGTGTGACGACGATAGTTTAACTTTTCGGTCCTGCTCGGAGTCGCCGGTGGTCGATGCGCAGAACTGCAACAGTAACCTAACACCGCCTTGCTGAGCCACTAGCCCCCGATGCTTCTGATTCTTTGAAAGTGACAGAAATATACTAGAGATAATGGCGACAGCACTGGGGGATACCCTCTTACTGCAAGCTACCAAGACAGGAACGACACCCGCTCCTAAAAGGACTTTGCATCTCATTGTAACTTTCTCATCTTTATCGGCCGGGTCAGGTTCGAGCTTAGCTCGCGGCGTGGAATTTGCGTAATTCCTTAGTTGAGCAACCCTTTTTTGTTCCTCTGATAATGACGACAAATAACCCGTGAGGTTGGCTACTACTGTGAGGCCTCCATACATGACAGGTGACTTCCCGACCGAATCTTTTAGTGTCTCTAAAAGTCTTTGTAAAAATTCCTTGTCCTCCACCAGTGACTCCTTGACAGATGGCTTCAAAGTGGCATAGGCCAATCCTTCCATAGCCGAATTCCTTGATTCAACATCGTCCTTAAGCATCATCTCCCGGAATACAGCAGCAAGCTCGTCGATGCCTCTCGGCGCGACTCCAGGATCCCCGCTCCCATAACGAACTTTTGCCAAAATTGTAGATGCAATACCTTTAAGGCTTTCACCGCCCCGGATAAAAGCTTCAAGATACGCCTCACAGTGAACAGCGATCGCAGCACGACAGGCTTTGTCGACACAAGCAGCACTCATCATCTCCAAAACTGCCCGCTCAACATCCAAAGGCCGTCCCTGAAGCGATGGTACGAGTTCTTCCATAAATCCTTCCGTCAAGAGCAACCCTGCGACAACCTTCGGTATGAGGGGGAAAATAGCGGCAGCAGCAGAGAACGCAATCCGAAGATCGTCATCCGAGTCGGCAGCCAGTCGTGAGGAAATGAACTTTCCCAACATGCTACCTGCAGTGCTCTCATCTGTTTCAACGAACCTGGCAGCAGCAAGTGTAGCATGAGCGCGCAAGTCATCCGAGGATCGAATGTCGAGCATGGAAAGGATTCGCTCCAGAGAGACCTGGCCAATGAACGAGTGAAGCTCCGCGGCATTGGTGGCTAACAGCCTGGCAATAGAACGAATAGGCCACGGACCGATCTCGCCAGATTCAGTATTGAGTGTTTCCAAAAACAGCTTGAAACAATCCTTTATCGATCTTCTCCTCTTCGCTTCCGATTCCCATATAGCGGGATCGAGCAAAGTCACCACCAACCCATCAATGGCTTCTCCCCCGATCTCTGCAAGCGTCTCAAACATCTCCTTTGTGTTTTCACCGACAGAATGCGCTAAGTGTTCCCTCCCACCTCTACTAGCACGCAATATCTCGCCCAGGACTTTCCCACCGATAGGCAAAGGGATACTTTTCGCGCGCGCTAATAGCAGCTCGATACATTCCGTAGCAGTCATGGTTTGAAAATTCGAGCTCGGGTCCTTGAGTAAACGTAGTGCATTCTCACCAGCAGCCGCATCACCCTCGACAACAAATTTCTGGCAAAACTTTGACAAGGGGTTAACAGCCTGGTCCTTCTGAAAGCTATAGAAGGCTGCGAGGACGTTTGCGTTTTTCGGGGCGAGGGATAGAGCTTCGCGGAGAAATCGAACAGCATCCTAATTTCATTCCAGTGACATATTAGAGCTGAAAAAGCATTGTAAGCAATCGCTGTTGAAGGGATAGAAACAATTTACATCTTGATGACCGGATTTCAAGTACTCAAGTGATTTTGTGGCGAGCGCCGATGCTCTCGCGTCTGGGAGTTCTTCTTCTAGCGATGACATTGTTGCTGGCGTTAGGGCTACCGATATTTATTTATTTTTTCTTTCAGTGCAGAGGTGTGAGAGCGGGGTGGAGGGTTTTTAGAAGATATGGGTGTTCCGAGGGAGTGACCGCGAGGGACTGAGGCTTAGGATAAGTTGACATTGACCTTTGGATGTGGGATGGGGAGGATGGGGGGCCAGGTGGGCGGTAGTTGGCTGATTTTGGGCTGCAAGGATCCCCGCCGCAGCAAAAATCAAGAGAGGGTAGAAGCACCTGTCGTCACCTGACATCACTCGCAAACCCTTCTATTTTGCAGCCAATCACAGCTTTCTCCGAGATCCCTAAGATGGGTCTTCAAGACTAATTTACAGGACCAATTTCGTACAGCAACTGTAAGGTGTCATCAGATCAAAAAATAATGAGAGAGCCAATCTACCCCTCAGCGATAGCGTAGCTCGCATTTCTGAGTTCGCCCTATCATAGGGTAGATTGCGTTCGACGCAGAGGGGCATCACAATTACTTTTTTATGCGACAGGACTCACGCTACCTGGAACGAGATCCTACAACTGGTAGTATTATGTCCAGACCCTATCTTAGAACGGCTAGTGGTACAGGTACTGCAAGCCAGGCCAGCGCACACGTGCTTAGAGGATCATGAATTGAACGGCATAATTCAATTCAGCCCGAAGATCAGGTCTCTCATGACAGGATCTTTCCATGTGAGAAGCGTGACCGTGTTCTCGAGCTCTGGCTGTATAGCCACTAAACATGAAGCTATTGTGTGTGCAGAGAATGCGGGAGTGAGTCATTATCTATCACTCGTGGACCAGTAGCTTGGACTCGAAGATTATGTTTGCCTAGAGTACACCATTACCCGGTATTCGAAATTTTGATGTGAATTTCTGTTTTCGGTATTGTAAGATTACTTGTACCGTATCAGCAATGGGCCGCATCGCCCAGGGCCAGGACGAACAATACCACTGCACCTATCCATTGGGGAAACTCTTTCAGACACTCGTGAACCTTATTGTTATAAGTGGGGAAGTAATTGGCCAGTAAGAGCCCAAGAAGCGAGTGTCCAAATGGCGGTTCTAGAGTTGTACACCCGTCTAGTAATAAATTGGTCTAATTTGTGCGATCTTGGTCTGAGCCGGCTCCTATATATAGTTATAATACAGCACCCCCACACTAGTACTGACTCTATTGGGTTTTATAGTTCCAATTACCCCCGCAAACTTGCTCTCGTGAGAAAGCACTTGGCAGAAAAATTGTAAAAAAGGCACTAGTCCCCCGCGAGCCGCGAAACCCTATCATCGTGCTTTGACACACCAGCAATGGCTGCCGCCATCTCCACTTTCGACAACAACAACGACCTCCGCGGACTTTCCAAGACCGGTTTCAATCCACTCTTCCACTCTTCGTCTAATCTCATCCGAATCAGTACCTCTAGCGACTTGAACATGCACGACGCCTCTGATTGCGCCCTCAACTTCCCAGAATCTAGGCACCGTATATCCCTGAACGCCTTTCAGCCCGCTCACACCAGCAATAGTTTCCCGAAGAGTGTACTCGGAGTTGTCAGGAACCGTCAAAAGAAGATTGCTAGCGGACGATTTTACCAGGGGAATTGCTGATGCGAATATAAGAACAGCGATGAATACAGAAGCAAGTGGGTCGAATCCAGTCCATCCACTGTAATGGATCAAACCCGTACTAATCACCACAGATACAGATCCAAGAGTGTCGGCTAAGATGTGCAAGAATATACCGTGCATATTCTCGCTATTGTGTCCATGGGCATGGTCGTTATGGGCACTTGCTGGTGGCTCTCCGCCATGGCCGTGGTGGTGGTGATTATCATGGCCGTGTAGGTGATTACAACTATCCTCATGCCGATGGCTATGCCCGTGAGAATGACTATGCGAGTGGCCATGGTCATGAGAATGACCGTGTGAATGGCCGTGCCCATGATGTGCGTGGTCAAACGCCATAATGCCTAGACTCCGCATATTTAGAATAGATCTATTAAGAAGGAGTAATTATCGCTTACCGACGAGATTAATTGCCAATCCCATAGAACTCACAACCATTAGTTCGCCAAGCCGCGCCATCTCAGTAGGTTCTTGCAAACGCTCGATGGCTTCCCACACAATCTCAACACTTATCAACCTACAGCACAGAAATCAGCAAATATAAGCAAGATTCCACAAACAGTTGCTGGAGCTAATTCTTACATTAGGAAAATTCCGTTGGCAAACCCAGCAAGAGTGTCCATTTTACCCAATCCGTACGGATACCTCATACTTGGTGGTCGCTTGCTCATGACGGCCGCACAAAGCCCTACTCCAAGGGCTAGGCAATCAAAGAACATATGCACACTATCAGATATAAGGCCCAGAGATCCGGTCATAAAGCCGTAGCACGTTTGAACGATCATGAAGGCAAAATTCAAACTATTAAAATCAGCAAATATTTTGGGCAACAGACGCCTTTGGTACTTGCCACATGAAGTATCCGATCCTCCGCGAATCCTTCTCAATCAGTATACTATGTACCAAAGGGACCCCTTCCGTCATCCTCAGTAAAGCCCTTGTAACACTTGAAGGGCCTTTGATCTCCTTTGGATGCGCATGACTATTCTCAACTTGAGAATAAGCCCCAGCCATTTTGAAACAATATGGGTGGGTGTATGTTTGGGTTACTGCTTGAAAGTAACGTTGAGCTGCTAGGTGACGTTGAGCTGTTAGGGGCGCCGTAGACGGGCTGCGAGATTTGGAGAAGCTCGGTGTTTACATAATCGGAGTAGGAACCTTGGCACGGTTAGAGCTTGACTGTGATGGGAAACCGGTCCCGGGAGCGGCCGCAGATGGGTTGAGGACCGCTGCAAAACAATTGGCAGCTTCACAACCCACACGGACACGCCCGCCCACTCGGATGGGTGCTAATTAGTTGATTTTCTGTGACGAAACAAGCTGCTGATCTCTTCAGTCGCAACACTTTACCCAGTTCACCACAGGAGATGGAGATAGTAGTGCGGATTTTAGTGGATTTCCTTTGCTGGAATGCGGGATGGTTTTAACCATGGTACTGCAACTTAATGTTTATCACTGATGCAGGGGGTAGGTGTAATCATATACTTTATTTGATTAATCACTACTACAGGAAACTCTCTCGTTCAAGTTTAGTCGTCCGAATGGGGGGTGCCCGGGCGGCTTGTGAAGTCGTCTACCGACAGACTGCTCGGGCACGGGCACAGCAAAGTTGGCTGTGAAAATGTGGGTTGCTAGTAACTTTATCACTCGTAGCTAGCACTAATTTCAGTACACTGTACCGGTGGTGATGGCATCGTGGAGAGAAGAATCAAGGATTTTCATTAAAAAAGATTCTCCGCTCCGGAAAAACATAAATCCGCAATGACAAAATCTGCTTATTGAGCAGTGGCAAACCAAAGCTCAGGCTCAACCATCTTCTTCCACCATACAACCCCCCACAACCAGCAAAGAAACACCACAAACGAAATGCCTAAGGCCGAAGTAGGGTCAACAAAATACCTTAGCAACCGCATGAAGTCCAAGGGGCTTCAGCGGTTACGCTGGTATTGTCAAGTCAGTTTCTACCCGCTTCTTTTAACCCCCTACGATGGTCATTGCTAACACCTCACATCACCAGGTCTGCGAGAAACAATGCCGCGACGAAAATGGCTTCAAATGTCACACACAGTCCGAATCCCACGTTAGGCAAATGCTCGTTGTAGGCGAAAATGCGAAAAAGCACATCACCGACTACTCCACCCAGTTCCAGCGGGACTTTTTGATGCTCCTCCGCACTTCACACGGCGAAAAAAAAATCAACGCGAATCACTTTTATCAGGAATACATTGCAAATAAGGAACACATTCATATGAATGCTACGCGATGGACAAGCCTCTCGGAGTTTATCAAGTTTCTTGGGCGCGAAGGCATTTGCAGAATTGAGGAGGGCGAGAGGGGTTTGATGATTGGCTGGATAGACAATTCTCCGGAGGCACTGCAGAGGCAAGAGGCTATTCGGAGGAAGGAACGACAGGATCGTGGCGATGAGGAGCGAGAGCAGAAGGCCCTGAAGGAGATGATTGAGCGTGCAAACCGGGATGCGGAGATGGGCGGGAAGCTCGGGAATGAGGATACCCCAAAAGAGCTGAATCGGGAAGAGGGTGAAAAGATCAAGTTAGCTTTCGGTGCAAAGAAGTCTGCATCACCCACACCGGCTGAACATTCGAATAAAGATACCCCGGTTGAAGAGGCCGAGCCAAATACCACGGAAAAGGTCTCCATTAAAATGGCCCCGAACAAACCCAAGAATGTGTTTGCGGCTGCGGCCAAAAGGAGAAAGGGCAGTAGAAAGGACAAAGATGAGAAGGATGGAGCTTCAGAACAGCCAAAGCGGCCTATGAGTGAAGCAGAGAGAATCATGAAGGAGGAATTGGAAAGGAAGAAGTTGCGAGGTAATGGGTTCAGTGGGCCTGGGTTCAAGCGACAAAAGGTTGCCTAGTTTCGTTTTGCTCTCATTTATTTCCTTCTTCTTTCGCCGGTGTTGTTTGTGTTTTTGAGCTCGATAGGTTTTGTAGGGTATGTATGGGAGTTTATTTCTTTAGGTGTTTCACGAGCTTAAGGCTCGTTACCTGTAACTTGGCTATTCTAGAGTTTTTTCTTAAAATAATGTCCATAAGTTGAATGAAACAACGCTTGATAAGGTTCAATCCATACATGGAGACCTTAACCGGTGCAACCGTACTCGAGTGCTACGGCAGTGTTTGGCACGATAGTTTGAAGTAAAGCATTGGATCATCAGTTTGTAATTCCTCGGTAAGGTGGGGGTAGCTTGTATGGGGTATGATAACTCGTACGGTACTCTGTCTGCTCCACAGTAAATTCATGGTTGGGTAGCAACCTCCACATCACTCGAGTACTCGAGTACACAGACGACTGTACCTGTCCGGTATCATTAGAGCCCATTGTATGCTGCTGTGGTGGGCCCGCATGATACAGGTACCGTCCAGTGCTGGATCATCTGAGTCTGAATTCAGTGTGGGCGATCAGATACGAACCGATACCTGTAATTTGCCATACAAATTTTTGATCGCTATGTTGGGGCACCATGCTTCATACGGGATACCTGTACTGGACTGTGCAGTTGATGAAACCAGGAAGTTGGGACAATGCTCGCGGAGCGAAGGGGAACCGAGTCTCCGTCTTCCCGTATTATCCCATCCCCCCTGCTGGTAGACTTTTTTTATGATACCGGTATGTCATGATGCGGAGAGACGTCCGTCCCACAAGCGGCAACGAGGAATTTCATCGGAGGAATTCTAATTCAGTGAATAACCCACATCCTGTGTTCCGATTCTGGGTTTGCACCGACAAGGCATCATGGACCTGCAGCGGAAGTTGTCGAATGGATTCCTGCAGTTGCCATAATGTCTGAGGCTGCTAGTCTAGGTATTAACTATTGTCTTTGATCATCCCCTCGCTTCGTTTCACGTCTCGACGATCTGTGACACGGTGGCCTTCGGCTTACATACCGTAGGAGAGTGCAGTGGAGGTCGAGAATGGGATCAAAAGGGCAGAATGGTACCGTACACGCACGGCGGGATAAGACTGGAAAAATACCAGTGCTGACAGACAGGAACAGAATCAGCTTTGAAACCACCTCAAATACCTTTAAGTGGCGCGTTTCTGAGTCGATAGTTTGATCCTCTGGTGCTCCTCATCCCGCCCCGCTTGTCGTTCGATAGGAGAAACATCATAATCCTACCGTACTTAAACGCTGCAGCCCTACTCGAGTACGGTACTTGTACGACTCGTTCGATTTGTCTTCCGACCCTTGGCTGACCAAACCCCTTTAGTAGATCTGGCCTTTCCTCAACCTACGCTCCCTTTAATTTATTCTCTACATATACTCGCTCTCTCACTTCCCTCGTCCCGCCTTCTGAGGGATCGATAGAGTGTGTTCTCCCCAAGGCGATTCTCGACTGTTACATCTTCGCCATCCATCATTTGTGTCCTACATAACCTTAACCCCTCGAAGAACACCAAAAATAATGCGTGTGCAACATCTACAACAGCTGTTTGCCGCGCTAATCATATCCGTATCTACAATTGTAGATGCGAAGTATTCAATCTGCCCTGTAAGCTATCATTCCGATTTCTTTTGTTTCGCACTGATTTTCTAATTGTTCTATTATTATTGTAGAATAAACCTAATGAGTTGGTACCCGACGGATGTGCATCTTATTCAACCATTGAGGAGTTGAACGAGAAGCTCTACCCACTTGTTAACGATATAGCTCAAGAAACGGACTATTTTGGCTATTACCGGCTCGATCTCTTTGGCCGAACATGTCCATTCTGGTCTGACGATGAAGGAATGTGCGGCAACATCGCGTGTGCCGTAACGACAATTGACGAAAAGGATATTCCCCCAATATGGCGAGCGGAAGAACTTGGAAAGTTAGCAGGTCCTAAGGCGAGTCACCCAGCAACCAGGCAGCCCGAGGACCCATCTCCATTGGCTGGCGCATTGGGCGAGGAGACCGAGGAGAGCTGTGTTGTTGAGGAGGACGAGTGTGATGAGAGGGATTACTGTTTACCTGAGGATGAGTCGGCAGGCGGGAAGGGCGATTACGTCAGTTTGACGGAGAATCCAGAGAGGTTCACTGGGTACGCGGGAGCAGGAGCGGCGAACGTTTGGAAGGCGATCTACCGGGAGAACTGCTTTTCGAAACCACGTGGGGAGGGCTCCCTTGGTTTCACCGGGGGCTCTGCGGGGGCTGGGGGGAGTGGATTTCAAGGATTCGCAGCCCCGGGGAGCCAAGCTGCGATGGGATTTGTGAATGTTATGCAGTACAAAGGGAAGCATGATCTTAGCGATCTGGAGGTTGACGACGAGTGCTTGGAGAAACGAGTCTTTCACAGAGTCATATCGGGGATGCACGCCAGTATTTCGATGCATCTTTGCTGGGACTACCTTAACCAGTCCACTGGAGAATGGGTGAGCTATAATTTCCAATTCCCGGGTTAAAGGCTGAACTAACATCCGATTGCAGTCACCCAATCTTAGCTGTTTCGTCAGTCGCTTCGAAAACTACCCTGAGCGCCTTCAGAACATCTATTTCAATTACGCTCTACTGGCCCGTGCCGTCGGAAAGCTCAGGAACTACCTACCGACTTATACCTTCTGCTCGGGCGACTATTATCAGAACCGCATTACTAAATCTAAAGTCGTCAAGTTGGCTAATACCGCCGCCTCCATCGCCCCACAGATCTTTGACGAGTCATTGATGTTCAGAGATGAAATGGTTGGACTAAAAGAAGAGTTTAGAAACCGCTTTAGAAATGTCAGCCGGTTGATGGATTGCGTCGGATGTGACAAGTGCCGCCTTTGGGGAAAGGTCCAGACTCAGGGATACGGAACCGCCTTGAAAATTCTCTTTGAGTTTGATGAGAGCAAGAATGCCAATGACAATCCGGTCCTACGAAGAACAGAAATGGTCGCGCTGTTCAACACTTTTGGCAGGGTGTCGCACTCATTGCGTGCACTAGAAGGGTTCAATCGAATGCTGAATGAGAAGGACGAGGCAGGTAGCAGCGGGAGACCTTCAGGGCCCTCGGAACATGGGGACGCCAAGGCTACGAAAGGCGAGCCCGAGCAGGAAATGAAGGCCGAGGAGTCCAAGAATATTCCCGATGTTCTCGAAGAAGGGAAGCAGGATGAACTCCCAAAAGGTCAAACTCTGAGTGAAGAATTCTGGCAAGAGGTTGACCTCGTCTGGAGGACATTCTTGTTTGTCATCAAAAGTTGGTACAACGTTCCAAGATACATGTAAACCTCCCCATCTCTTTTAGATTCCGTTATAGCTGCTAACTCTTCACTAGATTCATAATCGCATACTCGGAAGTCGCCCAACGATTCGATATGCTCATGGGAAGACCAGTACGAGCTGGACTATACACATGGGCCGACTTGAACCATCCTCGAGCCGAACTCTAGAGCCAAAGGGCCGGAAAAAAGAAGCGAAGGGCATTATAGATACCTGTTGCCTATTTAATTACACATATTTCCCCTTTCCTCACTCTTCACTCCCTTTTTAGGGTTTCTTATATCTTCCCTTTCTTTTCTTTCCTTCTTGGATATTGTCTGGAGTTCAGGATTTTAGATATTCCCCCACCTTGAAACGCTGTTATGAGAGTGGCACTATACACATACGCATACTGTAATTTTATGAAAAGCCTTGTTATTGTTCTTTCTCTGACGTCATTTTTAATAGTTTAGTTTATACCTTTGCGAATATCATTGGGGAGGGAGTTATTCTGTATGGTATGTTAGTCGAAGTGGAATGTTAAGGTAGATATTTTATCTTCCTATGCTCGTGTTATCTGCCTGGCTATGTTATTGAAAGATTATCACATGGATACCGTGAACACCATCGCAAAACGGGTGATAACACATGGAAACCTCTACAAGCACCACCCCAATCGCCCCCCAACTTTGGCTAAGGAAGGAAGCAAGGAAAACTTAAAGGAGCCACAAGCAGAATTGAGACTCCGCCAGCAGTACCACCACGAGCGATGACGGCAGTTACAACCCTATACGTTCCAGCACTACTACACATCCCATACAACTCACGGTCCCCTGTGCTATGCATAGTTGGCCAACATGTAAATTTACTAACATACTCCACCTCTTCTGTCCCACGATGACACTAACTGCGATACCTTAGGGGAGGTTCCCTGTTTCAGGGCCGCACTTCAGAAGTCTAAAGAATATAAGCAGATACCGACAGGTTCTGCCGGTCTAATATCTAGGGAACCCCGTCCCTTCCTAAATGTGAACAAGAGGGACGCCCCACCAAGCGGAGGTGGTAGGTCATTAGGAAAAGTGCCCGGCGAAACCGCTCTTTTTTTTTCTGGTTTAGAAGCCGAGAGGTGAGGGACACCATGTAATTCGGAGTGTGTTACCATATACCGGCCGGATGACTTGGGACTGTGAGCCTTCAGCATAGGGTATTATACTTGCAGAGTGTCCCGCCCCGCCCCTCCCCGTCCCGCCCCCGACAGAAAAGGGGGAAAAAAAAGACATGTCAATGATCGCAGATATGGAACCCCCGATCTGAACTCTGTACTTGGGTTTTTAAACATGTTTCACAACTCGAGAATTATTTATCTTCGGAATATCATACTCCTTTCCATCCCTAGCAGAAACATGTGTTTAAGCCCTGACATAGTGGAGGTGTGGTGAAAAGAAAAAGGGGAAAGAGGAAAAAGATTCACGAAATCTCCTATTGCATTAGACTGTTGACGGGACTGGTTTGACTAGCATCGCATCGTGCGTTGCAAGGTTTATTCCGTACGGTTAAGTTACAATAATACTCGAGTATGATATCATATCATACCATAGTTGGTGTGGGACGGCGGGTCAACGTATTATACCTGTAGAGGGAGGGAGGGTTCGTCCTTGTTTAGCGCGGTGCAGTTCGTGCACTTTCTGGTGGGACTGGGAAACCTAACCCTGTTGTTCACGAGTGATGGGTAGTGACCACTTGCCTGGTCTGGGATTCGTAGTTGGGGTGGTTGTGGGCTAGTGGTAACTTCGGGATAGTCTACCGGTAGTGGTTTAGAGTGGTATTTGAGGATGGTCTGGTGCTGCTCGTAGACTTGGGAGAGGGTGGTTGCCTGATGCGCCAGGTGTGACCCGGGCTCGCGGTTTATTGGATGGTGGGTTGGGGGATATATTTGAGATGTGCTCGTACTCTAGTATTGTATGATACGGCATTGAGGGTGGGGATTAGCTAGCTGTGAGATGAGTGATGGGGTAGTCGAAGGGTAGCTCAGGGGACTGGGGGAGGTTTACTGTAGGGGGGTTGGAGTTGCGATTGCGATTTATGGGTAGTTATTTTATTATGATACTCTATGCCAATATATTGTTACAATATATATATATATATATATATTGAAGTGTTGATTCGATTGATTGTCTGAAGGACAGTTCTTATGCTGGCGGGATTCTGTTATCGGCGCCTGCAATAATACCAGACATTGAATAAAGTACGGTAAGCTCTCTAGAGTGAAGCACAGCACTCGAGTAGAGATGGAAAGGCCGGAAGAAGGGACTAGCAAGATCGCGGAGAGAGTGAGCAGACAATTAAATTTAGAAAGTAATACTCGAGTAAGATCTGGCAGACGCAATCAGCGTGGATATCAACAACCCCGTGTTCCTTTCCACAAACAAGGCTTATCTATTGACCGGCACAAGTTTTCCGATTTTTTCGTCCCTACCCAAGGCCAGTGCCGTCCGTAGCTGATGGCTCAGTATCATAACGACATTTAACTGAACCTGCGAAGCCTTTAACTACTACCGGTAGTGCCGTCCATCCGTTCCCACTCACCCACTATCCAGCACCAGCACGACCGTCGTTTAGGCTTCTGGCTCGGATACCCGCAAATTCTGGGTAAACCTAGGGCTATTTCTTGGGGTTGCTACTATTTCTCTTATGATATGTCGTAACCCTGTGGTAAATGCACTTTTCTGGGGATGGTTGTAACTCCCATACGGGTACTAGCGGCGAGTCGAGTTTACCTAGAAATTGCGGGTGGCCGGTGCTCTGCAGCATCAATTTACTCAAGCAACGTTTGTCCCTTCACTTGATCACAAGTCCTGCCCCATTCAGGGCTCTACAAAGCTAGAGCCATTGCGCAGTTAGGCTTTCGAAGGGCCGGGTAGAGAGTTAACTTAGGAACGGTAGCACCGTATCTAGCCTTCTTTTTGAGCACCGCACTTAGTATTGGTAATTTACCCAAAGGTTAACTTAGAGCCAGTTCCCGTTCGGCTGCCTTTGCGAGGCACACCTTGAAACTCGTTACGGAAGAGCTTTACCCTATTGCCATGCCATGCTTGATGGGGGATGTAGGATAACTTAGTGGGTAGCGTGAATGAGTCAGCATTTTTCTATCCAAGTTAAGCACCGTAGGATGTCTCCTCCGAGGGAGGCGGTGGTTTTCATTGTGATAAATTTACCCCCCATCAGGCAGTCTACTTCGGTTGGGCGGAACGGTAGCTATGCCATAATCGCTCGTCTTGTGTCGAATTCTCGGTGAGGGGGTATTTTGTAGACGCGCCTGAATTCGCAGATATGGTTGAGGTTGGGTGGTACGGTGCGGGTGCTGGATCATTCAAAAATAATCTTTGCGCCTGGGCGGCGATGTGGTGGTGCGCGACGATAGAGTCCTATTACCCCCAGCGCGGCACAAAGGAGCACTGTGGTAGTGGTATTGGGTGTTGAGAGGCTCCCTGGAGGAGGAGGTGGTTAGTCTACCTCATGAGATGGGAGACGGAGGGTTGCCCTTGAAATGGAACCACTTGATTCCTTAGTGATCTCTCATAATACGGTAGGGTAGACTACGGTACTGGAACTGTACATAGAAATGGGCTCCTCATAACTGTGGCGGCGGCATTGAATAGCACTTGTAGGGTACCGGTATTGGCTAAGGTGTGAGTGTTGGAACTGCCGTAAGCAACTCGCATCGTGCTCGGGAAGTCATGGTATCGCCGCATGCAATACGAATCTGTGAGTAGGAACTTGTGTGTGTGTGTGTGTGTGATACCGTGCAGCACATTATCCATCCGTCCAAACTGCACTCAGCCTCAGCCTCTTTCCATCGAAACACGAGCGAATCCCCTCGAATATATTTCCCTCCCAGAGTTTTCCCCCTTGATCTTCATCCCGCACACACATCCACACACACAGTCATCACCACAATCCACTGCTTTTACTCGCCACTTTGATTGAAGCTGGGCTCTTTATTCATCTCGAGCTCAACGTTACTTTGATCTTGCTGCAAAACCTCTACGGGCTCTGTTGGACTTGCGTGCCGCAGTCTAGTCGTCACTATCTCGTGATCGGCGGTTGAACTCCGTGTTGCCCAATATGCTATTGCTGAGGGTTTGGGCTCTTGCAGCTGTTTGGCTGGCCACAGTATGATAAGCTTTCGTTTTCCTTCCTATGTTTCTAATCAGAGCCTGATAACTGATCTGTGTTGCATCACCTTGTTGTAGCAAGCCCTTGCGAAGAAATCTCCCGAGGTTTCAAAAACCAAGCTTGACAACTTACCATTAGAGTTCTTCTATTTCGATGACAGTCCGGTAATAGGGAACCAAAGCTCATCTTTCAGGAGTTGGGACTGACTGGCTATGGTCAACTAGGTGATATTAACCTTAGATGCGCACGCAAAAAACGTATGGCGATCTGACGATGATGGAAAGTCCTGGAAAAAGGTTAATGGGGTGCCCGATGGCGATGCTTGGGATATCACGGAGCATCCTTTTGATAAAAAACGGGCCTTTATATTTGGAGAGGGGAAGGAGCATTGGTACACCGAGGATCGAGGCGTAAAATGGCACAAATTCAAATCTGAAGTCCCACTTTCACTTATTCAGCTACCCCTTGCTTTCCATGCCGAGGAACCCGAATGGATACTTTATTCTGGCAGGATTTGTGAGGACGAGGATGATATCTTCGGAATTTCTTGTAAGGAAGTGGTGAGTTGCTGCTATAAGACCTTATGCCCCAAAAAGAGCTCCTCTGTTGATACACACCGGGTGGTAGACTTATTACACAAAAGATGGGTTCGACACCGAAATGAAGAAGCTTAGGGAAGGTACGCACGGGTGTATGTTCGCTCATAGTAGTCCTATCTTCAAGCGTGCGAAGGATGAAACGATTCTCTGTATTGTCGACGGCGACACGTCCTACACAGAAAGTCGGAAGCTACTTATTTCCAATAATTGGTTCAAAGATTCCGAAGAACCGAAGTTGGATGGCTACAAAACTATCGATGGATTGGCTGGCCTTGCGGGAATCCAGAAGTTCATTGTAGCTGCTGTAAAAACCCGCGGCACAGACGAGATGGCTCTGTATGACACCCCTGGATCTTGCCAGCGGTATACTTCGATTTTTGCTTACTATGCATAGATATGTCACAGATGACACCAAGACCTGGCATCGTGCTGAATTTCCACACGGTCACGGCGGCCTCAGAGAAGATGCGTACACAATTTTGGAATCTACACCATACAGTATCCAGGTAGATGTTCTTACGACGAGGGCAGTGAATCCTATGGGATCGCTATTCACTAGTAATTCAAATGGGACATATTTTACGAGGAATTTGGATCATACCAACCGTATAATTGAAGGATTGGTTGACTTCGAACAAGTCGCAAACATTCAAGGAATTGTCTTGGCGAATGTGGTTAAGAATCCGGAACAAGTTCGTGAGAATCCTCTTGCCCACAAAAAAGAGATACAGTCCGTGATCTCCTTCGATGACGGCAAATGGGATACTTGGATGCCATTAAAGGGGCCAGGTGGCGAGATGCTAAATTTGTACTCTGTCACCGCACTGGCAGATGGTGGGCGTATTTATTCTAGCCCTGCTCCGGGTATCCTTATGGGCGTTGGGTCGCTTGGGGATCATCTGGCGGGATACAGAGACTGTGACCTTTTCTACTCCGACGATGGGGGGTTGACTTGGAAGAAGGCCCTGACCGACGCTCACAAATACGAGATTGGAGGGTCCGGTTCGGTGATGGTCGCCATCAATGATGAAGATTTGACCGACAAAGTGAGTTATTCAATCGACCACGGAAAGAACTGGGAGGAGGTGAAGCTGGATGAGAGAATCCGCGCGAGACTACTCACCACTACACCTGACTCTACGACTCTCAAGTTCACCCTAATAGGGATTACCAGAGACAAGACGGTATATGTCTTTGCTCTTGATTTCTCCGAGGTCTTTGAGCGCAAATGCACGCTTAATAAGGACACCGAAGACGGTGACTATGAAAAATGGTATGCTCGTCAGGATGAGGAGGGCAAACCTGATTGCCTCATGGGCCATAAACAGTATTTCTGGAGGCGGAAGCCCGGGGTAAATTGCTATGTTGGAGAAGACTATAAAGACCCGGAGCCCGAGAAGGAAGTCTGTGAATGCACCAAACATGATTTTGAGTGCGATTTCAACTTTGTTCGGGAGCATAGAAAGAAGGATGATAACTGCGTACCTGCCAAGGGTATGAAATGGTCGATTCCCGCTGGGGAATGCAAAAAGGATGAGGATACCTATATGGGCCCTAGCGGATATCGTAAGATACCGGGCAATGACTGCAAGGGTGGAGAATCCCTTGAAGATAAGGTTGAGAGGAAGTGCGATGAAGGTTGGCTCAAGTCACCTATACAGATCACACCTTTGTGCTAGCAAAGAGCTAACAAGAGTCTAGTTACTACAACACCTTCAAATGGGAATGTTACTGATGTCAAGAATTCCTTCGCTGGAAAGCGGGTTGCTGAATACTTTTACCTTGAGAATGCCGAGAGTGCTTCTAAGGCCGATGAGGTAAGTCGTTTCAAACTACTTTTCCAAACTGCTTAGCCGGAAACTTATGGTTGCAGACAATCATCATGAGAACGGAGGAACAGGAGGTATGGATCACAAAGGACCATGGCGCCACATGGAAGCAAATCCTCGAGAACGTTAATGTCGTTTCAATCTACCCCAATGCTCACCTCTGGGATGCCGTGTACTTTATCACTCCAGATGCTGAGGTTTGGTACACACTCGACCGGGGTGAAACTATCAAAGAGATGACATCTGTCAAAACCAAACCAAATCGCCAAGGCCTTCAGGTTATCGACTTTCATCCGACCAAGCGGGATTGGCTTATCTGGACTGGTCAAAAAGATTGCGATTCGTCCTCCACATGCCATTCTGTCGCTTATTATACGAGGGATAATGGAGAAGAGTGGCACCAATTGCTTCCTTATGTCGGTACTTGTAAATGGATTCGCACTGAGAAGCAGCAAGATTCCGAAAAGCTTATATTCTGCGAGCACTTCGAATCCGAAAAAGGCAATGGAGAGGGTAATGTGGAATTGGTGGCTAGTGGCAACTTCTTTGATGATCGCTTTGTCAAGTTTGGGAGCATCATTGGTTATGCAACTATGGCTGAGTTCATCATCGTGGCAAGCATCAATGAGGACGGTACTTCGCTCAAGGCATCGGCATCTATTGATGGAAGCAACTTTGCAGAGGCCGCCTTCCCGCATAATTTCAACGTCCCTCACCAAACCGCATATACAGTTCTTGACTCCGATACCCACGCTGTTTTCCTTCACGTCACGGTAAATCCCAGGAAGGGATTTGAGTTCGGCAGCTTACTAAAGTCTAACTCCAATGGAACCAGCTATGTCTTGTCATTGGATGCAGTAAACCGCAACGAGGAGGGTTTTGTTGATTTTGAAAAAATGAAAACTTTAGAGGGAGTTGCCATCGCCAACCGCGTCATGAATGCCGACAAAGCCGTCGACGGCGAGAAGAAGAAATTGAGAAGTAAGATTACGCACAACGATGGGGCAACATGGGAATTTATCTCTGCACCAAAGAAGGACGCAGATGGCAAGGATCACAAACTCTGTGACACCAGCGACAAGGATAAATGTTCGCTTAACCTTCACCATTATACCGACCGGGTCGATCCTAGAGATACCTTTGGCTCAGGGTCTGCTGTCGGATTAATGATGGGCGTCGGGAATATTGGAGATGCCCTAACTGGTTATAAAGATGGTGATACATATCTCACCCGGGATGGTGGTGTTACCTGGAAGCAAGTTAAAAAAGGGCAATACCAATGGGAATACGGCGATCAGGGCTCTATCATTGTTTTGGTTGAAGACAACGTGCTCACCGACAAAGTTTATTACTCACTCGATGAGGGCGAGAGCTGGCACGAATACAGATTCGCTGGTAGCCCCGATGAGAAAATGCGCATAACAGATATTTCGACTTTGCCCAGCGACACAAGTAGGATGTTCATTCTTTGGGGCACTAGGGAGGGCGACGGAAATAAGTTTTGGACCGTCCAATTGGACTTTAGAGGACTTACTGATGTTGAGTGTAAGAATCATGCTTCCGTTTTCTTTTTTCCCCAATTGCTAACCCCGAAGGTAAAGGTGATTTGAAGGATGGCGATGACGCTGATAGCGATGATTTCGAACTATGGTCACCGGCACATCAAGATGGGTGTTTGTTTGGGCGTCGTGTGCGATACAACCGCAAGATCCCTACACACAACTGTTATATCGGAAGAAAAATTAAGCAGCCACACAAAATCCTGGACAAATGCGAGTGCACTAGACATGACTACGAATGGTTTGTACCGCCTCTAGGCCCCCCCCCCCCCCACATAGTACAATAACTAACAAATACATCTAGTGATTTCAATTTTGAACGAGCCACCGATAACAGTTGCAAATTGGTAAAAGGGCTCCCGCCCCCAGATCATCAAGCAATTTGTAAGGAGAATAAGGATCAAATCGAGTACTGGGAACCAACTGGATACCGACGCCTTCGTATGTCACTATGTGAAGGGGGTAACGAGTTCGATAAGTCGTCCGAATCACTCCCCTGCCCCGGCCACGAGGAACAGTGGGAGAAGAAACGTCCTGGTGCTCGTGGGTTTGGCTTATTCCTAGCCATTGTAGCGCCGGTAGCTGCAGCTGGCCTGATTGGATGGTTTGTTTGGACCCGCGTCTTGGACGGCAGGTTTGGAGCCATCAGACTTGGAGAAGACAGCAGTGGACAGTCTCCATTTGTCAGATACCCGATCATTGTGATATCCGCCATTGTTGCTCTGGCAGTTTCGATTCCGACGATATTGGGAGCTATCGGTTCATGGGCTTCCAGCAAGCTGACGAGGACGAGGCGGTATACATCTAGAAGTTCGTTCGCGAGAGGAGCAGACTACTCTGTTGTGAACACAGATGAGGGAGAGCTATTAGGAAGCGATGACGAGGATGAGTTTTGAGGTGATGTGATGTGAGATGATGCTTCTGATTGCTATGGGCATGGGGACGGTGTTTGGGTTAGGATACGGCATATTTTGTGTGGTCTTAGCTTGAAGCCTGTGGTTTTATTATTATTATTTTCTCCCTTTCCCCCTTTTCGTAGCGTGATGGGCTATAATGGTTATGGTAGCTGGCTATTACGGGATAGTGGGATGGCATGAGAGATGCAAAAGTGAATGGCCGACAGAGTGGGAGTTATTTTTCATGTATTTTTGCATCTGTTGGTGGGGAAATTTCATTTGTTGGGTTTTTATCTTTGGGTCCTTTGATATCGGGTTTCACGCTGGTTCTTTTTGTTGTCGTTCCACCCGTAGAGAAAAGTTCAGCGATGAGATGTAGGTTTTAAGTGTTGGGTCCTTGCGGATTAGGGAATGATAGAAAGCTTGTGCCAGTTGTTTGAGCACTGGGCAACTCACATTAAGGTATATCATACCGAGAAGGAAGAAAAGGATTAAATTGTTGAAAGTCCCAGCGATCACTCGCCCTCCTCATCCTCTTCAACCCACCATGACACCAGTCCCAATCCCGCCTGCTGGCATGAGGCCTAGAAACACTCAATTAGCCCACAACCGCATGGGAAGAATGACCGAGGGAAAGCCCCACAGTGATAGCATACGGCGGTTTATTATGCAAACTCGACTCCTCCCCCTTCAAATGCGGCGGCACAGGCAACTGATCCACGAAAACCTCGCCCTCAACCCTAAACCTAATAACCTCATTCTTATCCATATAAAAGTCCTGATCATCATTATGCCATATCCAAACCTGTTCCTTGCCATCACTAAACAATAAAGCCCCCCCCCCCAATAATTATTAGCTCTCCACAAAACCAAAACCACCGAATATGTTATGTATTTAAATGAAGTGAATGGAAAAAAAAAAGAAAAAAAGAAGAAGAAAAAAAAAAGAAATACATACAACCGACTCCCCTCAAACAACCCAGCAGCCGGCACAAAGATCTCATCGAAGAAGTCGGTGCGAACCTTGACGCCGGTCGCTGTGGCGGAGCTGATCCTGCCCGTGAGCACTTCGCCCTTGAAGGGGCGAAAGACGATCATGCGGAACTCGACGCTCACGTGAGCGCCCCCGTCCTGGCCGATCATGCCCTCCGACACCTTGGAGAGGTCGTAGAGGGATATGCAGAGGCCCACGCCATGGACCACCTTGTTGGCGTACTTTGCGTTGATTTGGTCTTCTAGCGCCGTGGCGGTCGGGTTTGCGAAGGTTGGCGGGGGGAGGTGGAGGAGGTCTGTGAATTTGGACTTTTTTTGTGTTTTTGGGTTGGTTGGTTAGTTGGGGTTTGTTTTGTTTGTTCGTTCGTTTGTGGGGGGAGGGAGGAGGGGAATACTTACTAGGATGAACATTGTTTGGTTGTGGTGGGGTGTGGTGGTGGTGGTGGAAGAGTAAAGTTGGACATGGTGGTAAGTTTGGGGAAGTTCATGGTGGAGACTTTGTTGCTCGAAGACTGGTAGTTTGCCTGGCTTCTAATGGGTATGATACACAAGTTGAGGCTCTGGGGTTTATTAATAGTTGCTAAACTTTAAATCACCCCCAACTTTCTTTTCCTATTTTGATATCATACAGGTACCGGCTCAGCAACCACGACACCGGACCGAGTGAGAATAAGTGCACTCGACAGCACCAGCAGAACTTTCGATGAATCAATCAGTCAATCGAGCAATCGATTTTTACTTGTATAAGTTAAACGTAGCCAGCGACCAACTTGCCCCTACCGTACCCATGTCCTCTTCCCAGCACACAAAAACGCAAACATCGAAATTCCTATACACAAGAATAATAGTAATGATAATGGAAAAGAACCGCTCCATCGCCATCGCCAAAAAGTTATGCAAGCACCTAGCAGGTTGACAAAACGGAACAGAGTAAACAAAAAAGAAAGGACCCATCATTATCGTAGAACGGAATGTAAGTGAGTAAAGTGCAACCACCCCACCCCCGAAAAAACAGACAAAATAAAAACTCCCCGAAAGTGTAAAAAAAAGGTAGGAGGGAGGACCATTTGATCGACCGATCGGTCAGGAAATGGGTGGAGTAAACTCAGCGGCTCAAAGTGAGGTTTACGGCAGCAGTAGCGCGGTAGGGAAGAGAGAAAAAGATATAAACAATGAGGAAAGGAGAACCTTCGGTAGGACAAGGAATAGAAGAATCAGAGAAAAAGAAAAAAGAAAAAAGTTCTAACTCTACCCTATAAGAATGGTAATAATTACGATTTTTATACCAACTCCCCCAACAATTCAACCATTCATTCATTCATATGAGTATTCACCATCACCATGTCACCGCTTCCTGTTCTCCGCCATCCTCCTCTCTAACTTTCCATATACATCCTTCGCCCACGCCGCCGTCGTCTCGCGCGTCGGCACGCCCTTCTCGGTAACGTGATCCACGGCATTCTCCAACAACAAGCGGAGCATGTCCATGCTAACGTCGACGAGCCCCTCTTTGGCACGATCCGGGTTTAGAAAGGGGTCATTGTCACTGAGCAGTTGGCGAATGGTCGGCCGCTCGTCCTTATTCCGGGCAAGACATGCGCTAATGGTGTTGATGAGCGATTTGGGGACGGGGACGCCGCCGATGCCTGTGTCGGGGTAGTCAATGGGGTAGTTGGGGTCGGGGATGGCGTTGATCTTCTGGTACATCAGCGAGAGGTGCGAGAATGGGCCGTGGCCGTAGGTCATTTGGTACAAAATGCAGCCGAGACTCCAGACGTCGCTTGGCGCGCCCAGTTTCATGAGGCGCGGCGCACCGACACTGGCCATGGCTTTGCCCGAGGTGGCATTGATGTCTACGATCGCTTCCGGGGACATGTAGTTCAGGGTGCCGACCTGGGACTCGCGGTGGATGTTGACAGTGTCGTCCTGGATTGCGTTGGCGATCCCGAAGTCGATGAGTTTGAGTCGGCCCTGCACGAGGAGGAAATTTGCCGGCTTTAAGTCTGAGTGGATGATGTTCAAATCGTGTACGGCTTGGACGCACAGGAGCATTTCGCGCCAGTAATGGCAGATGAAGGATACATCCATGTGGGAGTCCTCGTGTCCGTGCCGGAGGGTGAGGACCTTTGCGAGGTCGGTTTCGCCGCATTCCATCAACTGTAATACATATTAGCACTCTGTTCCCCGATGGAGGAGGGAGGGGAGATGTACCATAGTTAAGCACTGCTTCTCATCGTTGATCTCCCAATCGTATAATCGAATAACTCTATCCACCCCTGACAACTTTCTTAATAAGTCGATCTCGCCCTTATATCCTCTGATAGCGGCCTCCCCGTCCTGAGAACTGAAAGTGACTTTCTTCATGGCAAGCATTTTGAAATTCTCGGCCATAACTTTGTAAACCTTGCTGGACCCTCCCTTTCCAATTGCGTCGAGGCGTCTATATGGCTTACCATTTACATGAACTACCGACCGTTGTCTGCGTGATGACTGTTGAGATGCAGTCGCCGATGCACCTGCACTAGCTGTAACGGCTTCGAGCATCGACATCTTGGGCGGAGGCGGCGCTGGACGTAGTGGTGTATTGCTACTCCTAGTAGATAGTACATTGTTCTTCGGCGGTGGCGAAGCCTTCGCTGGCGAAGGCACAAGTGACTTCATTTGATACTTGACAGGAGATACCGGGGCAGGAACAGGCTTCTCTTCACTAGCGCCTAGTCGCTTATAAGAGTTGTTTATAGTTGGTCGGCGGAATGTAGGTGGGGGGAGCATATTCTCTTTGTCGTTTACCACAACACCTTGTGGGAGAGCGGCAGCTGCTGCGGCGATAGCCGCCGCTCTTGACATGGAATTCGATGAAGACGAACCACCGCTGCGCTTCTGAGATTCTGCTGGGGAAGACCTCCCGCCTGTGCCAGATTCTTCTGGTGTGTGCGAGCCCCTATAAACATTAATCCTCGCTTGCTCTGCTGATGATACTGGACTCGATCTTCGAGATCTTCGGGACATGAGCATGGGAGGCTCCATATCGACATCTTCACTCGTGTTCATCGAGTAACCTCGAGATCCGGAGTTCGCGTCTGGCTCCAGCTCCCCCTTCTCGGTGGAACTAGGGCTGCTCCTTCCTTCGACGCCTTCACCGATATACCCGTCATGGTATTCTTCGTCCCCACGCTCACTATCCCTCCTCGGTCCCCTTCGTGGAGGACCAGCCAAGCCACCCAACAATCCTCGTCCCGCGCGTTTCCATCGAATGGCAGACGCAGATGTGGATGCTTGTGTATTGGTCATTGTAGACCCCGTCGCAGAAGGCCTTATGACACTCCCATACGCAGTACCATAAGCTCGGTTCTCTACATCTTGTTTCGGTTCACTAGAATTCGACGACGACCCGGAAGAACTAATAGCCGAGTAGGTGCCGTTGAAAACCTTTCTCGAGTATCTCCCCGGGGCAGGAGTTACCAACTCACGGGCAGTGGAAAAATCGGGGCTCATACGAGACGATCCCAGTTGGCCTGTTTTGTACCCATCCGCGGCCGGGGAGTGACTCCAGTCCATCCGGTCGCGTGGACTATGCCCGCCGTTGGAAGCAGCAGGCTCAGGAAGGAGAGGGGGAGCATCGGCCAGCGTCTCTCTAGCAGAAGCAGCATTACTCGACTCGGGAAAGTCGTCAAGGAGCATCCGCGCCAACGCGCTCAATTGCGGTGCTTTTCCTCCTTCGTCGTCTGAATCGTCAATATTATCCGACGGGTTCATTCGATGGGATGGCAACGGAGAGTTTCGTAGTGAGGTCTGGAGTGCCGGGCTCTGTCGTCTTTGCCTGGTAGGTCGGCTCAGGGCAGATAGTGGTGAGGGTGTGGACACAGAGGGGGCGGAGAAAGACATGACGTGTATTTCTCTAAGATAAAATAAAATCCTTACAACTCTCTGGGGTATGCGCCGTTATTTCAGGATTTCTGGTTAGCTGAAACTATGCATATGTTTTGTGTGAATGCTGTCGGTTGGTGTTAGTAGCCATCTGGGAGAGAAGGAAAAGAGAGGAGAAGAAGCGAGCGGGAGAAGTGGGAGGAAATGCTGGTAAGGTTTGTTGTTGCTTCTTGCAACCGTGTGTTAGTGGGGGCCGAGGGTTGCCATAGCAACATGTATCCGAGTGCCTATTCATGTTGTGGTTGCTGAATCATGCATAGGTATTGTGCCTGGCTGTGGCAGCAGCGTGTTATGGTCTCCCGCCCATGCACCTTAGGGATTTCCTAATTTCACAAAGCACGAAGTGCATCGACACCCGTTGAGAAATATAAAGACCTGAATATAGAATCTTGAAAGCTTTGCTGACAAGTGAACGCTAGCTAATGGAAAATACAAAAACACCAATGGAATCAAGACGCCAGATTGTCGATCCTTGAGAGTAGAGAGGGGGGGAAATAACAAAGTAACAGGGGCAATGGTTGGGCTCTGCAGAGGGGAAAGCAGAGACACATCCAAGTTCTTGCTTTCAAGGAGCTTAAGAGAAAAATGGTAATAAGAGCTAATTATTTCCCCTACTGTACCCACCGAGCTAGTAATCGGGCTCGGCTTCAGGAACCGTGTCTGCAGCAACTTCCTCGTAATCTATGAAGCGATATAAATGTTAGCTTGAGGGTTTGCTGTGGGGTAGAATAATCCCAAACAAAAAAAGTATCTAGAATTGTGATTCCCACTACGGTTGTCACAACTTTGACCTGGTTTTTTATTTTCAGTGTTTACCAGCTTGAAGACTACCGGTAGGGCAGGGGTTCAGGGGTTCAGCCACCCTCCAACGTTGACGTCGGCTCCTCGGGAGTTGCGGGACAGCCGAGCCCACAAAAGCACTGGACGGGGTTTTCAAACTGGTAAACGCTGAAAGGGAAGGAAAAAATATCTCGGAAATGTGCGGCTCAAGACCGACAGCCATATTGAGGATCACAATGATTGGGTGTCGAAATTACCTTTTTCGAGGGCGGCAAGGTCCTCTCTAGCCTCAGAGAATTCACCCTCCTCCATACCCTCTCCAACATACCAATGTACGAAGGCACGCTTGGCATACATCAGGTCAAACTTGTGATCAATTCTGGACCAGGCCTCAGCAATCGCAGTAGTGTTGGAAAGCATGCTGACGGAACGATCTACAGGAGCAAGCTCACTGTCTGGGACACGCATGGGCTTTTGGTAGTTAATACCAAGTTCTTTTACAATTAGTTAGTTTCTTTTTTATCGCCTCAGAAGGGGATTCAATGAAGAGACTTACTGAATCCAGTGGGGCACCACTCGACAAGGTTAAAGGTGGCCTTTGCTTTAATGGTTGCAATCGCAGAGGTACAGTCGCGAGGTACAACATCGCCACGGTACAAGAGAGCGACGGCCATGTATTTTCCGTTTCTGGGATCGCAGACAACCATTTGGTTATTAGGCTCGAAGCATTGGAATGTCAAGTCGGCAACCTTGAACGACTCATGGGTGCTCTTGCTGGCAGAAATGACTGGCGCATAACTGATTAATGGGTAATGGATACCTTTTGAGAGTTAGAAGTTAAAGTAAACCCAGCGCGCGAAGTGGGCTAGCATACGAGGATAAGGGACCAGATTAGTCTGGAATTCTCCGAGGTCCACATTAAGAGCCCCATCAAAACGTAGCGAAGACGTGATTGAGGATACTACTTGAGCAATTAATCGGTTGAGATGTTCGTAAGATGGTCGTGGGATATCGAGGTTTCGGCGACAGATGTCGTAGACAGCCTCGTTGTCAACAAGGAAAGTGCAGTCTGAGTTTTCGATGGTGCTGTGAGTAGATAGAACCGCGTTATAAGGTTCAACGACGGCTGTGCTGACTCGGGGAGCAGGATAAACCGCAAACTCGAGCTTGGACTTCTTTCCAAACTCGGTTGAAAGGCTTTCAAGAAGAAGTGCGCCAAATCCTGAACCTGTGCCACCACCGAAAGAGTGGAAGACGAGGAACCCTTGCAAGCTCGAGCAGTTATCTGGCGAGACAATTTAGCACTTCTTACCCCGAGAACCTCGCGATGATGCAGGGGGAACTACCCGCTACTCGACGGACGCGGTCAAGGACGTTCTCCAAGAGTTCCTTTCCGATAGTGTAATGGCCCCGGGCATCTACCTCCAAAGTTTAGTAACCGCACTTAAGCAAATGCACGGACGATCATCAACTCACAATTGCTAGCAGCATCCTCTTTGCCACCAATTAGTAGTTCGGGGTGAAAAAGTTGACGATAGGTTCCGGCCCGGATTTCATCAACTGGCTACAAAGGGGCGTTAGTATTACATATACCGGTAACCAGTAATCGGCCAATCCCAGGCCCCAAGCTTAAAGATGAACAAACCGAAGGGTCTAGGTCTACGAAGATAGAACGGGGAACGTATTTGCCGGACGCGGTCTCAGAGAAGAAGGTATCAAAGGACCCGTCAGCAGCAACATCTGCAGCTGCTGCCATCTCCGGGTCCGGACGCCCATCCGGCTTTAGCCCATGCTCGATCAGGTACCTGCAGCAAGAAGAGCCCCACAGGTCAATTCTGATCTCAGGGTGCCGGTTGACAACAAACGGCGGGGAATCAAGAAGCTTCTACGAACAATTCCCAAGCATTGTTTCCTAGCTGTATACCAGCCTGACCAACGTGAATATGGCAGACCTAAGAAGTGAGGATTAGATGGATATACTCCTTAATCAAGCATAATGGGGAAAGACGAGTGACAAATGACAGTTGGATTGTAGACGGTTGTAAGATGCAGCAGCTGACACCAAAATGATTCGACGTGAGCATGGGGAACACTTACTTCACCCCTCATGTTTGGAGAATATTAGAGTTAATGCGTAGGATTGATAAAGCTAGATTTGATGGATGAAAGGGAGAGATCAGAAGGGTTCCTCAACACCAAAAGACGTCACGAGTGATTGCACAATTGCGGTGGGTTAGGGGAACAGGATGGGGGATAAGATTCAAAAGGAAGGGTATCCTGGGAGGAATTGGAAGGGAGAAAGGGTTTCCAGGTTCTTGCGGGGATTCGCAAAAAGGATCTTGGCACAGTTTTGTTGTGGTTGTATCATACGGAGGTACAGCGCCTAAGTTTTGTACTTTTTGCTAGCAGGGGTGTTCGGAACACAGGGGTTGAGGAGTGAATTTGGTATAGTGGCTTGGTAAAATACTTGCTGTATAAGGAAAGTCCAGAGTTG
>Ga0307509_10000973_pt1 | contig 49099 bp, 57 predicted proteins | sample 10_EM_MG_FD_202245 | JGI IMG/M metagenome (GOLD analysis project Ga0307509, IMG submission 202245) | Populus trichocarpa ectomycorrhiza microbial communities from riparian zone in the Pacific Northwest, United States - 10_EM | ecosystem: Host-associated > Plants > Roots > Unclassified | place... | reverse complement strand
TTGCGCAAGTCACGAACCCACCCATCGATCCCATCCGTGAGGCCATTGTCATGTCTCTTGAATGCTATGTTGGGCCTCAGGGCAATGTCCTCGAGATGGATCCATCCCAATGCCATCGCCTGCTCCTCCATTCGCCCGTCCTTTCACTAAACGAGTTTAATGCCTTGAAGAATATCCAACAGATTAACAATAGCTGGACTGTTCATACTATCGACATCACATTCCCTAGGGAACAGGGTGTGCCCGGCTACATTAATGCTCTTGACGAGGTATGCAGGCAGGCAAGCGAGGCAATTGAGAATGGTGACAAAGTGCTCGTTCTTTCCGACCGTAACACCTCCGCCGATCGTGTGCCATTATCGGCGCTTCTTGCCTGTGGTGGTGTCCACCACCACCTTGTACGAAATAGAATGCGTTCCAAAATTGCTCTAGTCATTGAGACCGCTGAGGCGAGGGAGGTGCATCATCTTTGTGTGCTTTTGGGATATGGTGCAGATGCTATTTGCCCTTATCTTGCCATGGAGTGTATCTTGAAGATGAACCGCGAGAAGTTGATTAGGGGAGATCTTCCCGATGAGAAAATCGTGGACAATTTCAAGCACTCCTGCGATGGTGGCATCCTCAAGGTCATGAGTAAAATGGGTATCTCGACTTTGCAGAGTTATAAGGGTGCTCAAATTTTCGAGGCATTAGGTGTCGATGATTCTGTTGTTGACAAGTGCTTTACTGGAACCGCGACGCGTATCAAGGGAATCACGCTAGATTTTATTGCGCAGGACGCTTTTGCTCTCCACGAGACCGGATATCCAAGCCGTAAGATTGTTTCTATCCCTGGGCTTCCCGAGACGGGTGAATACCATTGGCGCGATGGTGGTGAGTCCCACGTCAACGACCCAGTCAGTATTGCAAACATCCAAGATGCTGTTCGGACGAAGAACGACAAATCTTACGAGGCATATTCCCTTTCGGAGTACGAGCAGATAAAGAACTGTACTCTGCGTGGGCTATTGGATTTTGATTTCTCTAGTTCAAGACCAATTCCAATTGATCAAGTCGAACCTTGGACCGAAATAGTTCGCCGTTTCTGCACAGGCGCTATGTCCTACGGGTCCATCTCTATGGAATCGCACTCCACGCTTGCTGTAGCTATGAATAGGCTAGGGGGGAAATCAAACACCGGTGAAGGTGGTGAAGATCCTGAGAGAAGTCAGATATTAGAAAACGGAGACACCATGAGGTCCGCTATAAAGCAGGTCGCCTCTGGACGTTTCGGTGTCACATCTCACTATCTGGCCGATTCGGATGAGCTCCAGATAAAAATGGCCCAGGGAGCAAAACCGGGAGAAGGTGGCGAGCTTCCTGGTCATAAAGTCTCGCAATCCATTGCTCGCACCCGCCATTCTACCCCGGGCGTAGGTCTCATTTCTCCACCACCTCACCACGATATTTACTCTATCGAAGATTTGAAGCAGCTCATTTATGATTTGAAATGTGCTAATCCTCGATCAAGGGTTTCAGTGAAACTTGTATCTGAGACCGGCGTCGGAATTGTTGCCTCCGGAGTAGCTAAAGCCAAGGCTGATCACATCCTCATTTCCGGGCATGATGGTGGTACTGGTGCATCTCGTTGGACTGGTATTAAATATGCCGGATTGCCATGGGAACTTGGCCTAGCCGAGACTCATCAAACTCTAGTTTTAAACGACTTGCGTGGTCGTGTCATTGTGCAAACTGATGGACAGCTGCGCACTGGACGTGATGTTGCAATTGCATGTCTCCTTGGTGCTGAAGAGTGGGGTTTCGCGACAACACCTCTTATCGCAATGGGATGTATTATGATGAGAAGTAGCTCCCTTAAATCCATTTCATGGTGTTCTCCCACGCTAACCATCCCATATAGAATGCCATTTAAACACTTGCCCTGTCGGTATCGCCACCCAGGATCCTGAGCTGCGAGAGAAGTTCACTGGTACCCCCGAAAATGTTATTAATTTCTTCTACTATGTTGCCAATGAGCTCCGTGCCATCATGGCAAGGCTAGGTTTCAGAACCATTAACGAAATGATTGGTCGTTCAGAGAAACTTCTCGTAAGAAGAGATCTTATGACTGAGAAAACAAAGAACATCGACTTGTCCCTGATATTAACACCCGCTCATACACTCCGTCCTGGCGTGGCCACATATAATGTCAGGAAACAGGATCACCGCCTGCACATACGACTCGATAACAAGCTGATTGACGAATCGGAGTATACCCTAGAGAAAGGTATTCCCACTCGCATCGAGTCCGATATAGTCAATACGGATCGCGCGCTTGGTGCCACGCTTTCCTATCGAATCAGCCGGAAGATGGGGGAGGCGGGTTTGGAACCAGACTCTGTCCATGTCAATCTCCGAGGGTCAGCCGGTCAATCATTCGGCGCTTTCCTTGCCCCTGGTGTCACACTCGAACTTGAGGGCGATGCCAACGATTATGTTGGAAAAGGGTTATCCGGTGGCCGTGTCGTTATTTATCCTCCCCGAAACGCCACCTACAAAGCCGAGGAGAACATTATTGCCGGTAATGTGTGCCTTTATGGTGCTACCGCTGGTCAATGTTTCTTCCGCGGCGTTGCTGCCGAGCGCTTCGCTGTCAGGAACTCGGGTGCGACTGCCGTCGTCGAGGGTGTTGGTGATCATGGATGTGAGTACATGACGGGAGGCCGAGTCATCATTTTGGGTGAGACTGGTCGTAACTTTGCTGCCGGAATGTCTGGAGGTATTGCCTACGTTCTTGACATAAAGCAGAACTTTGCCTCCAAGGTCAACATGGAAATGGTTGAGCTCTCCGGTATTGAAGATGCTCATGAAATCTCCTGGGTCCGAGGACTCGTTGAAGATCATTACCAATTCACCGGCTCCGAACTAGCAAAACGAATTCTCCTTGATTACCGCAGGGCTCTTCCTAGATTCGTGAAAGTCCTCCCCACTGATTACAAGAAGGTTCTAGAAGAGGAATCCCGAAAATCGAAGGTCTCCCAATACCCTCTGGGCCTACTTCCTGGGAATCCAGTTCGCGAGCAACATGAGAAACGGCTAGCCAAGGAAGAGGCAGAGAAGCACAAGCATGCGGCTTCTATAACTGATTTGGAAGACAGCATTTTGGACACAAACGCCGAGAAAAAGAAATCTGCCTTGGTACTCAACAAGACGAAGGGCTTCATGCTCTACTCTCGCCGTCATGAGAAATATCGGAACCCCAAAACACGTACAAAGGATTGGCAAGAGCTCAGCAGGAGGTTGGACGAAGATGAGCTCAAGTATCAGTCTGCCCGTTGTATGGATTGTGGTGTTCCGTTCTGCCAGAGTGATACCGGTTGCCCCATCTCTAACATCATCCCCAAGGTTGGCTCCTTGTATTGCCATCCGTTTCTTCAGGTGGGAAAGCTAACTTATTCTTTTAGTGGAACGAACTCGTTTTCCAAAACCAATGGAAGAATGCCCTTTTCAAGCTCCTCCAAACCAACCCGTTTCCTGAGTACACAGGGCGTGTTTGCCCAGCTCCTTGCGAAGGTGCTTGTGTTCTGGGTATCAACGAGGACCCAGGTTCGTTTCCTCTGGGTGAGGTTTGCCATGATATAACCTAACTAACTTTTGAATAGTTGGGATCAAGAGCATCGAATGCGCGATCATTGACCGTGGTTTCGAGATGGGTTGGATGGTTCCTACGCCGCCTGAAGTTCGCACCGGAAAGAATATTGCAATCATTGGTTCCGGCCCTGCTGGTTTAGCAGCCGCCGACAGTTTGAACAAAGCCGGTCACCTTGCTACTGTGTATGAGAGGGCTGATCGCATTGGTGGTTTGCTAATGTAAAGCACCCCCGCTAGCTTTTAACGGATTGGTTATGAGATGCTGATTTGGTGTAGGTATGGTATCCCGAACATGAAGCTTGACAAATCAATCGTCCAGCGAAGAACAGATTTCATGGCCGCCGAAGGTATCAAGTTTGTCACTGGTGTTCATGTAGGCGAAAGCGTGAAACTCTCTACCCTTAGGGAACAATATGAAGCCGTTATCATTGCAACTGGTGCCACGGTTGCTAGAGATCTTCCCATCCCTAATCGAAACCTTGAGGGTATTCAATATGCTATGAGTAAGCCAATTTCATCGTCTTCCTGCAATCCTAGTTAACCAACTTTATAGCCTTCCTTCACGCCAATACCAAGTCTTTGCTCGATTCAACCCATGAGGATAGCAAATACATTAGTGCAAAAGGCAAGGATGTCATAGTTATCGGCGGAGGTGATACGGGTAACGATTGTATTGGTACCGCTGTTCGTCACGGAGCAAAGTCAGTTGTCAACTTCGAGTTGCTTCCTCAGCCACCAAACGAGAGAGCCAGAGACAACCCTTGGCCGCAATGGCCTAAGGTCTACAGAATTGACTATGGCCACTCAGAGGTTAAGGCACAATACGGAAAGGATCCCCGGGAATACTGCGTCATGAGCAAGGAATTTGTAAGCGATGGCGGTGGCAAGGTCAAGGGCATCAACACGGTTCGTGTCGAATGGGCTAGGAGCTCTCGTGGAGGTTGGGACATGAAGCAAGTTGAAGGATCCGAACAGTTCTTCCCTGCTGATCTTGTGCTCCTCTCAATGGGTTTCCTTGGCCCGGAGGACAGGGTATTGGGTGATATCGAGAGAGACGCTCGGAAGAACGTCAAGACACCCCCGGGGGCCTACTCTACTTCCATGCCCGGCGTCTTTGCTGCTGGTGATTGTCGGAGGGGACAGAGTTTGATTGTCTGGTAAGTTACTGTAACCTCAGAGAACTTTCAGGGGTGATTTTTCTAACAAATACCTCTTTCTCTTCCAGGGGTATCAACGAAGGTCGACAATGCGCACGAGAAGTTGACCAGTACTTGATGAACACTACGCAGCTACCCGTCACCGGAGGTATCGTTCACAGAGCTCCAGTCACAGCTGAAATCTTAATCCCTGCGGAGAGAACCCCTCTCCAGCCAATCGCTGTAGCTGCCGCCTAAACCACCACAACAGCTCATGGGAAATACCCCTTTTTCATTTTTGTCCTCAATAAATCATCAAAATCGAGGGGCGCGAGCTAAAAGGTTGTCATCCTATTTTCTTTGGTTATTTGTTTCTGTCAAAGTCACACCCCGCAACCTGCTGTTAAAAATTGTTGAGCATTTTTCTTCACTTCTTTGTGTGATATTAAATTATTACTTTGTGATCCATCTGGTTGTTTTTATGTTTTTCATTGCTCTCTTTGATCTTCCTACTATTCAATGTATTTATTCCCTAAAAAGCTTTGTCTGGATACTTTACAATTACTTTAAGGCGTCACCGAGAATTCTGTAAATATAGCAATGACCCAAGGGTTTCTAGAAACTTGGAGGATCGCCATTCCTCATACCCGACTGTTCTCGAGAGGCAGCAACCTCCTCTCGTGCTCCGTCACAACACATCACTCGGTTCACAGCACCGACATTCTGCTCGTTTCTTTACCTTCCAGTTGGGCTTGCTACCCTCGCATTCTCCGCGGGACTAGACACAAGATGTATGCCAGTACCAAAGGAGCTTCTTATTTAACCCCACATTTCGTTGCCCATCCCTCTTTCTCTCCCCAATTCCCACCTTTGCGATTCACAAGGATCAGGAGGACTGCATGCATTCTAGGAACCAAGAGTAGTGAGTGCCTCCCAGAGGCACGATACCTATAGGGCTTTGTGAAGGGTTCTTGGGAGGTGGTAGCGCACAGCTCGAGCAGATAGCATCCTCCAGCAATGCATATGTAGGTTGGTCACAAATAACCACCCAAAAAAACTACTTCATTCCAGGTCAACACGAGGAGTTCATGTTCTCAAGCACCCCGTTGGGGACATTCGTTTTTCTTCCCATTGTGTCCCTATCCATGGCCGTCATGCCGTCGGAGTCCCCGCTCCCATTGGCCATCCCCAGCTCATTGTCTGGTATTTCCCCAACACCGGGTGGGGCTATAATAGGGTTTGGTTTGTTTCCCATATCATAGGTCTGGATGGGCTGGAGCACGTGCTGAGTTGTGGGAATCTTGGTCTGGGGTTGGGGTCTGGGCCTGGCTTGCTGGGTTTCTGAGAGGGGGGTCGGTAGGGTTTGCTCCGGAATATGACAGTCTGGTATGATAGGTGGTATTGCAGTTGGATGAGCAGGTTAGCGGTAGTCGGCTTCTATTGGAGTAGCGTGGGCGATTGTGTGTTCTATGATGGTAGATCGAGAGCATGCGTAGACGGAAGAGCAAATCTGATAAGGGTAGCAGTAGTGTGTACGGTCTGTTTGTATTCTGGTTTATAAACCTAATTTAGACAATTGTCTGTCTCTCGATATTATGTCGTACGGGGCTGCGGTTGTAGCCTCACTGGCCTATCACAGTCAGGTATTTCTCCATTCTCACTTCCCCAGCTTGGGGAGGGAGGGAGCTAGTGAGTGCTATTCTACTATGATATGTGAAGAGAGTACCAGAGCCGCAGTTCGAATGAGCGATACGTTAGATGCGCCTTACGTTGATCCCAAATTACGCCCTTCGAAGGTCTTTTTTATGGAGAGAGAGAAGGGAAGAGAATGGTCCCAGAAGTATCGTAGTTAAGTAGGCAGATAGGTACGTCGGACACCAAGTCGTGGTTACAATACCACGATACAAAACTGCAACGCTGAGCAAGCGTACGATACTAAGAGATTGACCTATTCTCCAACTTTGAGCATCACCGCCCACTCCAATCAACTCATTCCTCACAAGGATTCCAACCCAGTATCCACAACTATCCCAAAAAAAACCACCACAATGCCCGGAGTTCCCCAACTCCCATCCCACACGAACCCTCAAAGGCACTTTCGGTTTCATCACCATCATGCTTGCTTCAGGGTCGCAGTAAAACGCAGTTCAAACACCACTATCACACAACTATCCCCCTGCACCAAACAGTACAATTGCCGGCAAGGTGGGCTCCCACCACAATACATCCTAAACTTGCCATTTTTGCTAGCTCCGTTACGATCGAAGTTGTTCTGTGTGAATAGTGCAAGCCACCCACCCTAATTGCTTTCAAGGTTTCACTAGAAACCATCCACGGAGTCCGCTCACCCACCATCTCTCATCAAAATTACCAGCATTGGATGCGGACAACGAATGCTGGCAGGCCAGTTTTGTATGGAAAAAAAAAAAAGAGGTACTATCATACCCCCTAAGTTAGTCCTCTAGAAACTCCAGAGCTACACAACCTCCCCAGCCCTCAACCAAAGAGGCAGCTAGAATACGCATTAGAATACGAGGATACCACAATATGTATATAAAAAAAAGGAAGCCAAAAGCTCACTTTACAAAAACCCCTTGTCCGGGAGTTTATATAAAGTAACCAAGAACATCGTCATCAATCAAACAATATACAACACCCCCGAAGAAGAAGAAGAAGGGCGGGGAAAAGAAAGGGAGGATATAAAAAAATCAAAAACGCACTAAATTTGCCCCCCCCTACCACCCTCTCCATTCCAACTCTTCGAGAAAAACCCCCAAAAATTATACCCAAACCTCCCCTCACCGCAAAGCGCGATAATTATAGTTTCTTCAGCTATTGCACAAGGGAGTGCGATCGGGGCACGACATCGTGTTCCCCCCCCATCCGTCGATTTCGTCCTCTTGTGGCTATTTGGGGGCATTACACTTGGGAAGGAAAATGTTTTCAAGTTCTTTACTAGAGTATCATACCGGTAGACCAGACCAGACTAATTTAGAACTCCTCGGAGGTCACAAAAAAAAAGCACCATTGATTTTGTAGTCTGTGAATTATGTCATACACCCCTCCTCTCATCCTCCGATTCGGGTTCCCTCCCTACTGCAGCCACTTAAAGGCTAGTCTACCGTATCCCTCCGTCACTCACTCCCTCACTTTTAGTGCAGTGATAGGCGAGACCGTCGCCCTGATTAGTTCGAATATCACCAATTAGAGGAATAAGCCCACTGGTGAAAATTTGACCTGGCCGATTAGCAAACTTGACCTCTCGCTATGATAGTTGAGGATATGATAGACTATCGATTATTATATTCCATACCTTTCAGAGTTAGGAAAAAAAGGTGGAACAAACGAGTGCTTGAAAACAAGGTCAAGGGATGAAATCCGGGGACGAACGGGGATCTACTCATACAAATCATCACCATGGCTTCTTTTTTTGGTTCCTTGTTTTTTTCTTACTAAACTACTGTTTTCCGAGTCTAGGTTGTCATATGATACTACTGTACCGTACCCGAGCACAGTACCAAGTTAACCTACTGCAGACATTACCAACCAACCAACCACTCAAAAGTCCTTATTCATCCACCTACCTATTACCACCAAAACATCGCAGTCCATCCGAACGCCCCCAGAAAGCTACCAATTGTGCCCCGGACCACAGCGCTATACTCGAGCACTTCCACTCGTAACCGATTGCGTGCATGCATGCATGGGGGCGCGAGCGCGTGCCGGTTGTACCGAAGGGCCCTGCCGCGTTGTACGTCATGAAGTGTCACTCGACGTATGGTGGGAGGTGTGCTATTTTAATCCTGTGGGGGGATTGTTATCATAAGTTGTGGTATGATGTCATACTAATCCTTGGATTTTATTCGTAAAATACTAGTAAGGGAAGATCCCAGCAAGAGGCTTAAAGTACTGCCCAAAAAAACAAAAAAACAAATAACACCCCCTCCCTCCTTCATGGATAAAAGGAAATCTATCAGGCTATCGATCACAACTAAAGAGTGGAACCAATAGAACATTCTGCGGTGATATTGTGATCCAGAATTGGGCCCCTTTTGTGAGAGGGAGGGAGAGTCCCCGGGCAAATAGGAGAGTTAATCGTATGCTTGGTATCATGGGAGAGGAGGAGGAAGAGACCCCTGGATCAGCTACCTTCTCACCTTATTGCCCTTCCACGGGGCAGGACAGCCCCCGATGCCCTCGCCCTTGCTCTCCCGATGTTGTAAGTGTGGTGCTGTGAGTTCTATAATAATGCAATACCTAAGTGTGACGAGGGGGGGGTTGTTGGTATGTTAGTAGTTGTCTACTATCGCGCTCTGTAGTGCACTATTAGGGTATTGCCTATACTCACCACGACTACCGTTTCTTCATATCGTAATATACACTAGCTTCGTGGGTGTCGAATTGTGTGCACGTAATGGTAGGGTAGTCTGGATAGAAGGAAAGGGGGAAGTTTCCAAAACCTGCCAACTACGACCCCTAAAAATAACACATGATCATGCGGCGCGATACTTTCAGGATATGATAAATGACAAACTAACCTAATAACCCCAGAGTGAGAATGCCGTACTATGCCAAGTGAGCTAATGCTATAATACAAGAGTAGTGATGTTGCCAAGGCCTATACAATCCTAGGTGTCTATCTACAAGTTCACGCATCGTACAATGTTGTACGCTGGCGACAACAGCGACAATGGGATAGAGGGGGGGGGTGCCCCTACCACCGCCCCACAGCCACCACATAGGGTATGTATATAAAAGAAATCCCCGTTTTTGAAAGAAAAGAAAGGCCACGATTAGTCAAATCCGATCATAACCTAACCTATTTAGCATCCCCATTAGGCTTCTCCCAAGCCCCGCGCTGATTAATCATCTGGTTAACCGCAATTATGCCGGCCATCTCCTGCACATCAGCCCCTAATTTCCCGACCGCCGCTTCAATCCCGTCAACCGCGGGCTCCCAAACCATCCTTTGGAAAACCATGTCCATAGTTGAATTCGACAAGCCAGTCACCTGCTTCTTCAGGGCAAGAGCTTGGTCACGACATGAACAATCCAGCGCTCTTGCCTTCTTGATATTGGATATAGAGTGGGCAGCCGCATCTTCGATCTTCTTCTTGTTCGCACTGATGACGTCGGCGAATCCAGGATTGGCACTTGTCAACTTCCGGCAGAGGACTATGATGCACTGCACATCGGCTTTTATGCGTTTGTGTTCTTTCTTTACGAACGGATCCCCGAGGGTGGCTCCTATCAGTCGGCTGATGTAGTAGTCTTTGCGGAGAGCCGCAAAGTTAATGTTGGTGATCTCGTGCGGCTTTAGTGTTTCTAGATCGAGGTAGGGGTTTAGAAGGAGGGATCGGTGGTATGCTAGTTGTCGCTGGTCAACGGGGATTTTCGGGTCTGAGAGGGATACCTGAGTCACTTGTGAATCGAGGCCACGGATGTATTCGAGTTGGCTAGGACTGAGGCTTTTTGACCATTCATCTAAGTATGAGGATTGAGGGAATAGTGGAATTATAGGAAGAGATGAGATTTTATCTTTTTTTTCTTGTGTTTGTGATGATTTTTCGCTTCCTTTCGGTTCAGACATCAGACCCGAATTTATTGGTGTTTCTCCGGATGATAGGCTGCATAGAAAATAGAAATAATTAGGGTAAGGTTGTGTACAACGGAGAGCAAAGAGGAATTTGATGAACTTGAAAGGCGTGCAGAGTTTAATACCCGGTGGTTAGCGGCTTACGTCTTAGGAAGCCAAAAAGGGATCCGAACGGCCCCTGAGGCTTCCTCGGTGGAATGTCCACCAGCTGCGCTCCTTCAGGCTTAGATTCCTCCGGCGGAGCCGCTTGTTCCTCTTCAGAATCGGGCACCACTTGGTCTCGTTCTGGCGGAGGCGGAGGATGCGGCGCTTGTAGTAGTTGCTCATTTCGAGATCTAATCTCCGCCATGTCAAACCCCTAAATCCGAGCAATTAGATTCTTCACGTAACATATGCAGTGTATGGGAAGCAAAAAAATGAACATAACTTACAGAACCCTTTCTGGCCACCGGATCCGCCAAATTGAGCTTCCTGGGGATCAACCAGAACTGTACACGAACCCCCCTAGCCTCCTGCACAGCCAATTCAAATAGCAGTTTCTCCCAGGTTTCCCTCCCGGCAATCGTCCCTCCCCCGGTTTTCCATCCCTTTGCCGCCCACTTCTCGACTAACTCACACACGCCCATGACCACGTATTCCGAATCACAGGCCAGAACAACTTTGTCAAACCCTTCCTCACGCCACGGCCTCAATTGAAGTGCAATGACGGCAGCCCAGAGTTCTGCTACCCCCGGTGCGTTGCCGTCCCCATCGTACTCCTCCAGTCTGCCGTAGGCGTTGTCCTCCCGACAGAAGTATACACCATAGCCAGGACGTGAATCTGGGTTTCCAGCCCCTATGCAGGATCCGTCTATGAAGAGAAGTACTTGTTTGGGGTCCCCATTGCGAATTAGCCGTTGGGAGGGTACTGGGGCGGAATTTGGTGCGAAGGAGAATTCAGTGAGTGGCGTGCTCTGCGGTGAAGGCGGTACGAACCGGCGAGGGTGAAGTTTGAGGTCCATGAAAAGTTTTTCGAGACGGATATCCAGTGGTGATGGTTTTCCGGATTTTGCAGCGGGGGTGAGAACAGTCGGACTACCCGCCCCTGCCACCCCTCCTCCACCCCGAGCCGTAGGCCCTAGCGCCTCCAGAGCCTCAATTCGGTTGAATAATGTCGCAATCTCTTGTTTCGTTATAGACATGTATTTATCTGCCGCCTTTGTCGTGACCAAGGTCGGAATCACCTTCTCGACATTTCCAAGCTTCGAAACGGCGGAACCTTGCCTCTGCTCAACCGCATTGACTTTCGACTCCACATCACCAACTCGATTATTCGCCTTCACGATCTGCGCACTTTGGGACTGAACCTTGTTCTCCATGTCCTTGACCCTCCTCTCAATTGCTTCCACCCCAGTATTCCTTACCTTAGCCACCTTGATCTCAGCCGCCTGGGCAGCCAGCATCCCCTCCAACTTTTCCACCCTCTCGTTCAATGCTTCCGTATCCGAGCTCCTAGCCGTAGACGAAATGTAAGCCGCCTGAGCAAATACCAGATCCTCCAATTTCTCCATTTTCGCGATCTGTCTGCTCACACTACCACTTGTGCTGCCACCCCCACCACCACTGCTGCTGCGCAGGGGTGGGAGGGTGTGCATGTCCCGACGGCGAGGGAGACATTTCGGCAATTGAAGAATTCCACGGCGCGGGAGCCCCATTGGACGGTGGTCGCCGTGCTGCTGGTGTCGGAAGCGTGTCGGTTGTGATAAAGAGCGAATTCGTCCGCTCGGCGGACGATGTTTTGCCGTTGTGGTGATCATTACGTGGGGTAGAAAACTCTTTTTCTTTTTTTTTTCTTTTTTGCAACTTGAGCACCACCTTTGATGGGCGCACCACTGATGCTTGCATACGGAGGTAGGTTCTTGTGGGGTTGGGTCTAGATCGGGGGAAAAATAAACTTCCGTAGTTGGGGTGCTAGGGCCGAGGGTTTGGGGCATGCTGGTGAGCCCTAAGCACTGCAAGGAACTTGACCCGTAGCAAGCTTCTTTCCTGCTTCTCAGGAATATCTCAGATCCGTGCCATAAGAAATTTCAGCTTTACCATAAGAAACGACGAGCGAACCCCCAATCACCTCACCATCGCTACATACTTAGTTATGATAGCAGAAATTGGCGGAAGAAAAGAAAAGAAAAGAAAAACCCCCGACAATGCAAACTACCATATGAAACAAAACCTTATTCACCCGTGCAAATCCCAAAGTCTGAAACCCATGACAATCCAATTCCGATGAAAAACAAAAAAAACCCCTACACTATGTATCATACCATGTATGACACCGTACCACGACCAACCCCTAACCAAGCCCTAAATCCTCCGCAAAGGGCATGATCGGAACCACACACGATAATTATGATATGATACGAGCACTATCGAGATAGCCACTCCGATATCTACCCACCACCACCACTGCTATGACCCCCTACCGTAGAGTTTGAAGGCACTCTCAGAATACCCTTTGTTCCACTTTTTGCCCAACGGTATCCATACGGGAGAGCAATTTTATCCTGATAATACCGGTATGATACCTTCCGCACCAGGCATGACTCCGGCATGGCACATCACTCGGAAGGAGGTAATGCGCGCACATCATGCTAGTTACGCAACCACCCCACACATATGGTGATTCAAATTCATGGTGGGCGGTATGATATATCATAATACGAGTAAGATAGGGTATCGACAACTTGAGAAAGGTTATCGGGCTAGTCAATGGGTGGTAGTAGGATGGCTGCTGTGACCGTGTGATCCGCAACCCCTTGCGCGGTGCGGGGGGGCAATATCAAGCGGCCTGTTATCATACAACAGACAGGATAGAGAGGGGAACGCTGCCGTAGGTTATGGTCTAGGAATGCTTATGCAATATGTATCAAGAAGGTATTAGTAAGATACCTAGACCCCCTGCTCCAGGTACTCGTCCCAGGCAAGAATTACCCGGAAACAGTGATTAAAAATATACATGGTAAACCCCCTACGATTGTCTGAGCGCCCATACAAACTCAAAACCCATATTTTCGAATACCCCTTCCCTGGGATGAGTACACCTGCATTTCCCAATGCCATCCGGTCCATTGACTGGAATGAAAACCGCCCTATATATTCTTAGATAAACTTAGTCATTGCGGGCTCGGGAAGAGGCATAGTAGTAGTCAGTTATAGGGTGGGAGAGCACCGTTTTAAGGCTGTATCACGAGAACAACGTTTATGCGTCTACACACCAGGAAGGTATCAGAAAGATAGTGTATCGTGCAATCGCCGTTCAAGTCCCTGCGCCTGAGTAATATCTCATAACAAGTAGGGAGCAAAGTCACTCCCCCAGCATTCTTAGATCGACTTGGCCGTTGCGGGCGGGGGGTCTGTAGGATACTTGCCTAATATCAGGCAATATTATAGGTATCCGAAAATAGGGCAATTGTAATGTTACACAGAGTCGATCCTGCCAGTAAGTGGGGAAAAACGCTATCCCATTTCCAGATACTAAGCAGGATACAATTACACAGGCCCGTAAGGTCGCTTCCCTAGAACTAATCTACAATAGCCTAGAATAGTACAACGCCTGAGTAACATAGCAGATTTCCCCACCAGCTCCACATGGATAGCTATTACCTAGGAAACCCTGCTCTCTCATCACGCTTCCAAGAGCACCAGTAAGAGTGGCATTTTTCCGACAGAGCAGCAAGCCCAATAGGATACTGCCGGGAGTGCATCCATCACACAACTCGCCGTATCCACAAAGGTACGATAACTCATTGAGATCCCCCACCACACCATCCACAAAACAGTACTAAGTTAGTATCATACCTCAATTACCAATCCCCTCTATCCTCGCAAGAACAACTGCAGTCACCCACGGTATCCAAACCAATCGACCAGCGAGCCAGCACCCACAATAATCATAATAAAAAGAAACAAACGCAGAAAGAAAGAAAAAAAGAGAAAGAAAAAGAGAGAGAAAAAGTCTCGGCTTTACTCTTCCGTCTGGGCACCCAGTCTCAACATTATTTGGTCCCGGCAGTAGAAGCGCACCCGTACCGTGAAATTACCGGAAATACGGGTATCACGGATTCAGCGGGTGGACAAGAGAAGAGGTGTTATAGGTTCCACAGGCTCGGTGGCTGCGGGGGGGGACTACGCGGACCTGCTGCTACTACAGGTTCGTAGATTGTGCTCGCATTGTAAAATAAAGTCGAAGCCTTGTTCGAAAAGGACCGCTATTGCATGCTCAGAGGATTTGGCCCTATTCTTGGATATGGGGGGTGGGCAATGGTAATTCTCTCAACGAAGGCTCTGACACTACGTGTGGGTAGGTGGGATACGGGCACACTCGGGTAAGGAAGGAAGGAAGGAAGGAGGTGTGACGGTATCTAGGTTCTGCGATGGAATTGGGCGGGTGCCTGCGTTTTTCTTTCGTGAGAGGAAATATAAAATTGTTTCTTTGGTTTCGTTTTCGGGTTTTTGTGCTATGAGGGGGGAGCGGAGAGCGGGGGTATTGATTGCGGGGGTGTGGTGGGGGTTACTAGTACCGGATTGTGGTTCTGTGTGCTTCAATTTCTTCTCTGCAGTGCTGTATGTACTTGAATAGACAGTTGTTATACTTTTAGCACCATGCTATATCTAAGATGTCTTGCCTTCTAAGGTCTATTTCTACACACTTGATAATTCCCAATTCCCTCTTACAGGTACTGGTACCGTATTCTAAACGGCACTGGTCAGTATAATCCCAAGCCGAGAGCAACAACCCCCCATCCCATCTCATTTTTTATCCCACCCTGTTCCCCCCCCCCCTCTCTCACCTGCCGGCACCTGCCCTACAAATCCCAAGCACCCTGATGTAGTGTCATGTGCCCGCTTTCACCGTATGATACCAACTTCAAGTGCCACATCCATCCTAGCCCCCCAAGTAACTTACTCTACAATATCTACCAACCCACCCATGAACCAGATTCGGCCCCTCCCGAGTAAAACACCGCAAGAGCACCGCAAATACGATATAATAAAATTCGAATAGATCCCGGCTAAATTTCCAAATCCCCAGTCTACCCCCAGTACTGCATCCACCCGCAACGTTTTTGTGACGTGACCAATAGCAAGGTATCCCACTCGAGGCCGCGTAATCCCTCGCTGGGTGATTTAAATAAATTGACCTGTACCGTGGACGCGAGCCCGGCGTACAATACGTGGAAGTCGGCGGGGAGGTTACAGGAGCAAAGTATCTTGCTCGATATAGGAGATCGCACCGATGTTGGGGCACTGTACGGGTACCGGCACTGCGTAGTAGGGCTATAAAAAAGTGTGAGTAGGCTAGTGCACAGTGGTCTGTATTATGAGTGGTTGCTGATATGCCGGTAGTACCGGTAGTGGTGGAAGTACTGGTTACTATGCTTGTGCGTGCGATCGTGAGTTGCTTCTGTTGGTGCCGCTATGGGATGGGTGGGAAGACGTTTGTCTATTGAATGGGGTACTGTAGAGAAAGACGGTTTGGAGGGCAGCGACAATTGAGAAGTAGGGCCAGAGAGTGGGGAGTTAGTCTGAACGGCCCAGTAGTGGCAACGCAGTGGAGAAGAACACTCCGCAGAAGAATAGAGAGGTATAGTATGTGAGGGAGGTAGCTATGAATCTACGAGTACGATGCTCCCTCCATCGTTCGGACTCTTGTCGAAACTGACCTGTGCACCATTGGGCATCCATATTTTTTATTTATGTCAACTTCTCAAATCTTCATATTATAGTACCCCGCTGTTGGCAGTTATCTCGGCGTCGTCTGGGTCACAAATACTCAGGGTCACTCCCCCCCCTACATGGTTGTGCCGAGTGAGTATTGATGATCTTTCTTTGTAAGGTTTGTTGTGCAGCGACACAGAGACCGGAGCAACATCCTTTAGGCTTTTGGCCTCTTTTTGTGTGTGTGGGTCCGGTTATCAAGAAAGCATGGCTGCCGAAGGCGCCCTCGGCCATCGCGATTATCACTGGGGAATGGTTATGTAAATTCACGCTATCATACCGGTATTGGCGACATGATTTGAGGAGGCGTCTCGTTGTGATGTGAAACAGCCAAGGGAGGGGCTTTTCTCATCCAGCTCCCTTTTTCCCTTTCCTCTTTTCTTTTTCAATTCCTTAGCCCTCTCGGCAGGGTTAGATCCGAAGCTCAGTGCAGAGAGGAAGGCCTGGAGGACAGTACCTTCCACATGTGTCACATGTCACAATCCCGGTTGAAAAGGAGAAGTTCGATTGGGGGCCTATGAATGAGGCAGGAATATTGGCATTTCAAGATGAAGACAAGTTACGTACGAGTACTGGTACACATCAATCTCGTTCGGAAGGTCAATACCCCACTGGTAGAGTAATTCCTATGCGATTCGTTGCCACTATGGAAAGATTCAGCTGTATGTAAGCCCCGCCGGCCGTTTCGTAGTAACTGGGGAGCGAACCTGTCAAACAGGGAATGCACGGAACCAAGCTGTGACACCGACTGGCTTGGAAGCCCCCCGGAACGAGGCATTGCCTTTGCTCTTCATTTTTCGCCCCTTTCGATAGCGGTAACATGTACTAGTAGTGCGATGGACGAGCAGGATAGTGGAAAGAAGTTTGATGCTGCTCCAGTGGCGGTAGATAGGTGCACGAGCACTTGTCCCGAGCAAGATGTGCCGTACCCGAAACCAGGGATCAAAGAAATATCTGGCGGAGAGTCTGCGCTGTATCAGTACTGGCACATATCCGAACTCGAATACTCAAGCACAGGATATATTGTATGCAAGCCTCCGTGTTTTCGGGTATGCCTCTTGCCTAGTGCGAGCATTTCTTGGCGTGCGAACTCTGAGGAGGTCACAGCGGGGCTCGGCAAGAACAGTGCATATGCCACAGATGCAACCCTCTCTAGACTTTTCCTATTTGGCCGCTCGGGATTATGAATTATTGCCTATTATGGATTTTAGTATATTGCGGGCTGCGTATCTGGTTGTCGTCGTCGTCACCCTAAGCGATCCGGGAATTTTTGTTTTTCTTAATGGTTGGCCTGGGTAAGGGGGCGAGTTACTTGCAGACTTACAAACCCAGTACTTGTACAAGTACTAGTAAGGTGTGGTCGGTTCTCCCGGCCTGGAGCACATATTATATACCTTACTCCGTACTGCTCTTTTGGAGCATTGGAAACACCTTGAGTGACTGGTAACAAGGTACAGGTACTCGTAGACAAAGGAAGAGAGAGTCCGGGCTGAGAGGAGTCTTGTTTCGCTTTTGCACTTGCTGTGTCTAGTCCCTCTCCTGGCCTGACAGAATTTTAAGAGTATCATAGAATACTGTAAAGCCCCCCGTGATACAGTGTCACCTTTTCAGGTGAGAGGTGAACCCTAACCTGTGACCCGCTACCCTTGCAACAAGCTAGAGTGTGGGCAAATTACTTGCTCCAAGACCCTCAGCTCTACATAATACTCGTCCCTTCTGCTTCAAGTTATCATACCTATTTTATCCCCCGTCTGTCTCTTCATTGCATTCACATTCCTTTTACTTCTTCTGCGAGTACCAGCACTGCAGTGCATCACCACACTGTTCCATTAATTACTCCCTCATTAATTACTCCCTCATCTATAACTTCTCGCACTTTCTTGGTTCCCGCTTTGGCGTTCCTGTTTTTTTTTCGGTTTAGCGCGTTCTTTTGCCCATTCCATCCTATTCGAACGGCCGGGAGCTGTCTCTCAATCACTGATCATAAGTCTCCGGTGCCCTGCTTCTCCCCCGGCATAATATCCTATTGGGGGAGAGAGGATCTACTTAAAAAAAAAGTATATATATTCAACGCCATTAACCCACCCTCTCCTTCCCTCGAAAGACTTCCCCAGCAACCCACACCACGAGCCGGCGAGAGCTCCCGCGCGAGCACCCCCAGAAAGATTACCACCCCCCTTCCCACATTTATCTACCGAGCCGACAGCCCCTCCTCCTGCTGGCTCGAGTCTTTACTCTAACTTTTGGTTGTTTATTTTTGGTTCCCGGCAGCCATTGGGGTGTTGGCACTTATAGGAGGAGGGCACACCTTTGGAGGTTCAACTGTTGGAAAAGGAGAGGGACCGTGAAACTTTGGCCTACAAACATTCACACAACAAAAGAGCGGGGGAACACCAACACAAAAAGATGCGGCTATGCAAAGCGCTCCTTGTTTTGGCTACATTGGCTTCGGTGGTGAGCTCAGCTGCTGTGATACGAAGGGATGAAGGTGGTGGAAAGCTGCCTCGTCCGGCACCCCGCAAAGTAGCCCGCAAGGAGCCCGGAGACACAAAACACTTTCGTGAGTTTTTCTTCGGAGATCCTAAATTCTTCTGCCATCAGGGTACTGACATTTCGTCCGGTCTTAAGATGAACCTGGGTTAGTTGCCGCGTTATCCGAATACCCACGCTTTTCCCGTTACCTCGCGCAGATGTGACTGACGTTAGATACCCGTTTAACAGGAACACCGACTTGACAGGGCATTATGATGCGAGGTAGGCTTATGGCAACCCAACCTGGTTCTAGGTCGGGGAGGCTAAATCCGGCTATAGGTTCTTTTCGGGCATTGTCGACTACGATACACGACTGGATACGCTCAAGCATATGGTACGAGCATGGCTTCTCACAACAGCTAAGGAGGGGATCGAGACATGGATAGCCCATGGCACGCTCCTTGGATGGTGGTGGAATGGCCAAGTCAGTGCCCGAGACCCCGGTGGAATCACAGGCAATCGCTAAAGTCACTACAGATTCTCCCGTGGGATTGGGATCTCGATGTTCAAATGTCCGCCGACACACTGACCATGATCGGCGACAAATACAACATGACTCGACACGGATATGTTTCGGAGGATGGCCTAGTGGAGCGTGAATACTTGCTCGATGTGAATCCGTGGATTTGGCAAAGGGTTAGGGGCGACGGAATGAATATTATTGATGCGAGATGGGTCGATGTCCGAAACGGGTTATATATTGACATCACGGGCATTGCCGAAACTCAGCCCGACTCGATGCCTAACATTCTCAATTGTAAGAATTATCACCGCTACCACGTAAGCACCCGAAACACCCGTTGAGGGCAACGGGAGGGAGGCTTGTACATTGCCGTGCACGCCCTCGTTGCCGTCCATGTCCTCACCAAGCCACCGAACGCCCCCGGCTAATTAGGTTGTTACAGGTCAATGATATCTGGCCGCTCCGAGACACCACATTCGAAGGCGTTCCTGCGAAAATTCCGTCTAGCTTCGACGAAATTCTCATCACGGAGTATAGGTCTAAAGCGTTGGTTGTGACAGAGTACGAAGGGTATGCTTACTCCGCCGGCCCAGGCCTTGCTCACATCTTGTTTCGCAGAAGAAAAAAAAAAAAATCCGCTAACGTTGCGTTCCAAATAGTCACCGGTGGAACACCAAAAACAAGACTTGGGATTTAGCCGGCGATGTCCCGGCTGGCGAAGAAGCGGAGCTGTTGACCAACCGTGTCCGAGAACCCGAGAAATACTACAGCGTCGAATCGGGCGGTTTCTTCTACAATATCTTCCGCTTGTTACATTGGTGGTGATGGTGAATTTCCTCTCCCGATGACCTCTGTCAGTGGTGTTCACGCGCATTCTGGGGAGGCAAAAGAGAAAGGAGTTGTATATGCTTTTTAGAATTATCTTGTGAATATTTGTACTGGATTGGATTGTATATTTGGTGTGGACTCTAGAGCTATGGGGGTTTTCCTCCACGATATCGCGTCGATATTTTTCTTCCCCCCTGTCTTCTTGTACTTACTACTCTTTTTGGTCTGTGTTTTCTTTTTGAAAACCTAACAGAGTCATCATCTTTCCTCTTTTTTCTCTTCTCTCCCCCCTCTTTTAAAATTGGCTCATGGGGCGTTACATTGCTTTTTTCCTATTTTTAAACTATGATAGCTTACATCTTAGCATTGGCTTCGGGGTCGGGGTTTTTTCCTTTACAAAACGCTCTCTATAATTCCCTTTGGTGTTCTTTCTTCCTTTTTTTTTTGGATCATTTTAGTGCTCAATTCATGAAGGGGGGAGGAGAGGCGGACGAGGAAACGAAAATATTTGTAGCTATATTTTGGAGAGATTGATACTACAATTTTGTTGGAGTTATCGTGATGGATGGTGTGCCTTGCTGTTGTGTAATGCTGCACCCTGAGGCGGGTTAAATTTCGGTAGCAAGCCGAGGATGGCAGTTGCTGGTGTGGTGCAGTGATTTACGGCAACTCAGCGTGTCGCACAGCACAGTGCCGTAAGGCTGCCTGCCCTCCTTCCTTCCTTGGCTGCGGGACAATAATCGATCGGTGACGTTGGTCGATCATAAACTTATGGAGAAGCTCCGGAGCCTGTTGCCTCACTCGACAACTCAATCCCACCGAAGCTGAGAGCTCGACTCAAAAGGCCACCATTGCAGCGACCACGCCGCCCAACTTCAACCATCGGTGTCACTGAATCCACCACTGCAACAACTCAATTTCTATAATCTCCGACAATGCCTCTATTGCGATCAACACCATGGCAATTCCTCCGCCCCGCCAGAGCGTCACAAGCAAGACCACTCTACTACCACCACCCCGCACCATCACCATCATTACACCACCACCACCGCTCACAAATCCGCCACCTCTCCTCTTCCTCCTCCTCTTCAACCCAGGCCAAGCGTCCAACCCTAAAATCAACAAAGATAGAATGGTATCACATCCCAGTGGGCCTGGGAATAGCCGTCGTAGCAATAACCCACCTCCGCTCGCGCACCCGGAATACAACCTCCTCTTCCTCCCCTGACCCCACATCGCCATCCGCTGTCCGGCCAATGGGGCCCTGGCAAGTCCACGTCCTCTCCACTCTCCCGCTAAAAGCCCTAAGCTACTACTGGGGCCGCTTCAACGAGATCCCGCTCCCGCGCCCTCTGCGCATCCCCGGGTTTAAACTGTACGCTTGGATCTTCGGGGTGGATCTGGACGAGGTCGAGAAGACCGATCTGCGCGAGTACGCGAACCTGGCCGAGTTCTTTTATCGCAGACTGAAGAGCGGTGTGCGGCCGGTTGATGAGAGGGCGGGCGCGGTGGTGTCGCCGGCGGATGGGAGGGTGTTGCAGTTTGGGGTTGTGCATGAGGGCCGGGTTGTGGGTGGGATTAAAGGGATGGAGTATTCGCTGGATGCGCTGTTGGGGGGCAAGGGGGCAAGGGAGGGGGATGCGGGGAAGGGTACTTCAACGGTGGCTAGATATAGACCCGGTGGAGATGCGGGTAGGGAATTGGCACACGTCACGGACGAGGAAGAATTCGCGAATGTTAATGGGATAAGCTATACGCTTCCGACACTCCTCTCCGGCTCCTCGCCCTCATCCTCCCCCGCCTCAAAAACCGACGCATCAACCCCGCCACCCCCCACCTCCGTCACCTCCGTCACCGCCTCCCTCTCCTCATCCTGGTACTCACTCCCGCGCTCTAAAAACAACCTCTACTTCGCCGTAATCTACCTTGCGCCCGGCGACTACCACCGCTTCCACTCACCGACAAATTGGGTGATCGAGTCCCGCCGCCACTTCCCCGGCGAACTCTACAGCGTCTCACCATATCTGCAATCCCGCCTGCCCGGCCTCTTCACCTTGAACGAGCGCGTGGTTCTCCTGGGCCGCTGGCGGTACGGGATGTTCAGCATGACCCCCGTCGGCGCTACGAATGTTGGCAGTATCAAGGTGCATTTTGATAGGGAATTGAGGACCAATAGTCTCACCAGGGATGTTACCGGCTTGGGGGAGGGGAAGGGGGGGTTTGCCGAGGCGACGTACAGGGAGAGTAGTAAATTGCTGGGCGGACATCCGATGGTTAAGGGAGGAGAGATGGGGGGTTTTAATTTGGGGAGTACCATTGTCCTCGTTTTTGAGGCGCCTGGGGGAGGGGAGGATGGTGAGGGTGGGGAGAAGAGGAAGGAGGGGGGGTTTAGGTTTCTGGTGAAGAGGGGGCAGAGGGTTAAGGTTGGGGAAGCGTTGGGGGTTGTGGAATAGGGAGCAGTTTTGTGATTTTGATTTCTTCTTGATTTTTTTCTGGTAAGGAGCGTATAGAGAAAAGGTGTAACATCGGTGTATCATAAATATATTTTCTACCAACCACTCAGACCATTCAGAGTGGGGAAAAAAAGGGGAAAACGCAAAGAGAACCTAAAACTCCAAACCAGAATGCAGGAGAGGAAAGGGAAAAAAGGGAAAGAAAAAAGACACAATTGAGCGGAGTCACCCTATCCATCCTTTCAATTTCCAACCAACTCGACCTCACCTCCCCCTAACCCCCTCACACTCCCACGCCAGCCCACCCCCAGCTCCTCCCCCAGCTCCTCCACCCGCCCCAGCACCCCTCGCCTTCCCAAGCAACCACTCCGTAACCCCAACAACACCCCCCCTCCCACCTTCCCCCTCCCCACGGGCATCCCCACCCCTCTCCACCTCCTCAATAACATGCCTGCCAATCCTCCCCACACCATCAAACTCAAAAAGGAAAACCCCACAAAACTCATCTTCCTCGCACGTCCTCCACCTAACCACGAACACTTCCTCCCCCTCCCCTTGCCCTTCCCGCAGCATCCTCTCACTGAGGATCTCCAGGCGGCGATTCCTCCCCGGTAATCTTCCCCACGCCACCGGCGCGGTCCATAGCGCCGCCACGTACGCTACCCGTCCGCGCACCGTGGGTAAGTGTGGGTGTGTGCTCGGGAACAGATTCAAGGTTATGCTGGGCGAGAGGATGTGTAGTGGGAGCGGGGTTTGGAGGAGGGTTGGGAGGTGGGATCTTAGGGTTTGGATTGCTGAGTTTTGTTAGCATAGCTAAGGGGAAGGGGGGGTAGGGGGGGTAGGGGGGAATACTTTGGCCGAGGTTTATGCTGCGTTCGGATGGGGGTGTGTGGTCTTTTGGTGATTGGGAGGGCGGTGAGGGGGCTGGTATGCTCGCGGCGAAGTAGGAGGGCTGATAGTGGTGAGCCGGGGATTTGCGGGGCACCGGCGTAGGTGCTGGTGGGGAGGGGAGGAGAGTGCTATTGCTGGTACTGGTGCCGAGAAGCAGGAGTGGTCGTCGGAGGGGGGTTTGGCGAACGGAGTGCCTTAGCATCGTTTGTTCTGTGCTGTGTCCTTGTGATGTTCGAAGAATAATAGAAGAAAAGAAATTGAAGCTGAAATCCTCCACTCTCCTTCTCTCCAGGCTAATCAGTCAATTGATTGACCACGTTGGTTGGTCGGTTGGTCGTGTAAACGTTGATTTGTTCGTTGTGGGGAACTTTTTTTTTGCCTTTGGCAAAGTTTGGAGTGGGATGGATGGAGGGATGAATTGAGTTGCAGAGGTCCCGACGTCACCCTTGGGAACAGGGGTTGGTGGGGTACGTATTCCTCCGGTTGGTTGGTAGACCCGGGGGCGATGGACTCTACTGCACTCGAGGACTCGAGTGCAGTGCCGGTACGATACTTGTGAGATGGAACAAAAGGTTGGATTTCTCATACATTAAAAAAAATTTGGGACCTAGGATTTGAGGTAGGATTGCTCAATGCCACAGATTAGGCATCGATATTGGTTCATGTTTGGAGCCATAGATTTTAAATACTATGATACCGTGAAATGATCATGCCCCTCAGGCGGAAACATTTCGACTACTTAAAGTACAATCCGCTCAACCCAACATAAGGTGCGAATAGTTTCTATCCAGCTGAGGGAAAGAACCCCATGATAGCTCCTAGAATATCTTACACAAAAAAAACGGCCTCCGTAGTAGAAATAATAATTGTGCCTATCTGAGTCTAACAATACCCCATTAAAAACATATCCGTATACCAACGTACACCATGCCACAGCGTATGGTGGGTATCATCCGAGATCCCATTAACAGGTCAAACAAAGGAAAAGCGAAAACCCCATCTACACCCGCGACATGTTCTTTTCTCGTGGAGGGAGGCTAGGTATCCGTCTTGAGGATAGTCTCAACCATGTCTGACAAGGGCCCGTAAAAGTCCTTTCCACTCTCCAAGTCAAACTCTTTGATGAAGAGAACATAGTGCTTGAAACTGGTGTTCATATGCGGGTCCAACCCAAGCGCTACGATAACCGGATAGTGATGGCAGTAGATATGTGCGTACACCCTGAATAGTCTCTTAACAAGTTGTCTAACCGTAGCCTGGAAATTCTTCGGAAAGTGAACGCCTGCGAAATCCCCTCCCATTAGCTATCACATCACATTTTTCACATCACATTTTCTCAGGAGCCACCAACCTATCCTCGAAGGAAAAATCTGCTCGTTATTAATATTATTCTGCACCCAAGCCATCAAGTGCTCGATGTACTCCGGAGCCGGCATCTTTGTCGGGCGTTTATACTTGTTCTGATCCTGCCAGAGGTACTCGAACTCGTCGGTAGCCTTCATCTCCGGACACGTCGTAGGCGAGCAAAACTCCGTAATAGAACCGTAGAGTAAATTGATCTGGTTGTAAAAGTCGACCACTACCAATCCCCTATCAGTTCTCAATATCCCACTCATCCGAGGAAGGGGCTGGTAACCATTAACTGCCAACCATTCATCCAGATCTTCACCTTCCGGCAACTTAACCACCTTCCTCAAACTCCCGCTACCAAGCGTCTGCTCTGCATACTGGCGGAGCTGGTACGAGGAGGAGCCACGAGAGGATGACTTGGGCTTAAATGGGGCGCGGGTCTTCTGATTTCTGAACGGGAGGGTTAGCGGAGAGTGGTAGACAGGCGGGGGCAAGAGGGGGAATATGGGGTGGTGGAGGAGCGACATTGTGTTCATGAAGGAGGTCATAACTCTCTCCCTCCCTAGAAGCACGAACGGGTGGAAGGGCTTTGTTATTTGTTTTGATGCTGGGGTAGCTAGGGAATTGAGTCGATGGAGAAGGAATGAACGAATACGGTAGATTAAGACGGTCTGGAATGATGGTTGGATGCGGAGAAAGCTGAGTGGTGCCCGATTCAGGGTTATGGTGGTGGTGAGGGCGGGGACTGGTGGGGTGGAAAGGGTTGTGGTGATGGGATGGTACTCGCGGGTGGGCAAGGAGCGAGGGTGAGCTACTGTACCGATCGGCGGTGAGTTTGTTTATCCATTCCCCAAATGTTGCTGCAAGTGCAACGCAGCAACCACAGAGGTACTCGTAGAGCGCCAGTACTTGGACACAACTTCATCTAACCTCGCTCCGTCAGTCACGGTGCCTTTGAGAAAAACAGAAACAAGAAGCCCCCTATGCTACTTAACGTATGATACTCTAAGCAGACTGACTTGCGCACGATAAAGAGACGGTTATTGCTGCATTCGTGGCCTTTACTATACAGCCGACATGACTAACGTAGGGAGTCGTAAACAAGGAAAGCAGCCAGTATACAAACAATCAGAACCAAGCAAAGAGAAGAAAAGGTGTAATGAAAATGGAAAGTAACAACAATTCACGGAAACATTTGCGTGGTATCCCTCAATCCATCCAGTATCTAGCTTAATAATGGTACTTTTACACCCCCACGGAACCCCCCCCCCCCCTCCAACCAACCAACCATTCACGACCCAATTCAAGAAGCGAAAAGGAGAAACCCATGGTCTCATGGAAAACGAAAAGAAAGTAAAAGCAAGACTATGCGTTGTCCAACGCCCCATGCCACCAGAGTAACGGAAAAAAGAAAAAGAAAGAAAAAGTTGTATTGCCACGAAAGGGGAAAAAGAGAAATATCAAATGCGGCAGACTTTATCTAAGCAGCCATGGAAGACAACTCCCTGGCCCGACGGGCAATCGCTGGGATTTTGCGAAGGATGGGATCAGCCATATTCTTCTCAGCAGTGCTCATATACAGCTGCTCGAGTCGTTGGACAACAACCGCCATGATCCTGTGGCAAATCTCGTGGATTTCGGGATCCTGAGAACATCAGCTTGAGCTTCAATAGATGGTAGAAGTGATAGTTACCATAGGATCTAGAACTGCAAGAACACCTTCAAGCCAGCTCAACCGCTCATAAACCTTGTTCTCAAACTTGATGCTGACAGCAGCAGAGACCGACAGGAGAACAAGCTGGCTAAGGTTTGGGAGGAAGTCGTATCTATATCGGACGACCACTTCATCGAACAGTTCTGCTTGACGCTCCTTTGATTGAAGCCACTATCAAAACAATATTAGTCGGGCATATTTGGCGTGAAACTTGGACCGATCTCACCTTGATAGTACCCTCCTCGTATCTCCCATTCCTCAAAAATCTCTCAGTCTCTTCCGCCTCCAGTTGTTCCGGAGTGGGGGGAGGTGGGGGAGTTGGGGCCCTGGGTGCCGGTTCCGGTTCCCCAGTCTGCTCATAAGCCTGAACGTACTCTGCCTGGGCCCTTTGGACCTGGTCCTGGAACTCCGCCTGTGACTTAGCCATGGCTTGGACAACATCAGCGAGGCTCTTGACTGTATTGGTGAGCTGATCAATCCTCTGGGTATCCTGAATATGCATGCGCTCCAAGGATTGGATCGTCTCATTGTGCTTCCTTTCAGACTCGGCGACAGATTGACTGGAGGTTTCGTGCAAAAGCTGCTTGAAAGCAGGAATAAGAGAACTGCAGATGGTTTTGGAAATTCCTTGCTCCACAGAGTAAACCAACGGCCTAGAAACAGCTTCGCCAATCCTGGCCATAAACTCAGGCTGGCTGAATATCTTCTTTATGGCTTCGGGAACAATGGCATGAAGCTCAGCGGGAAGAGTAGCCGCTAAAGACCTCGAAACGCCCTCCCCAAGCTTCCTCTCAATAGCCGCACTAGTAACGCTCGAGATGGCAGGAAGGACAGACTGCTGGATGTTGGTCATGACGATACGCCCAATGACTTGTTCAACATTATCCGTAAGAGTGCTAGACAAAAGTCTGAGAATAGCGTCCTGCTTGGCATCACCGGCAGCTTGTTGAATCCTCTTGTCTTCATCAATCCGACGATCTAAATAACTGTTAGCGTGGGTTCGAGCAATGCTCACAAACAAAACACGTACACAAATCCTCAATCTCCTTGTTTAGTGTTTTGGCGAACTCAGAAGACACGGACTTCTCAAACTTCTTGATCTCACGGTCCAAGAATGCCGGCGAAAGGCCAGCAATAGTCTCATGATCTCCACCCGGAACTGCCGCCAAAGCTCCCCTAGGCTTGGGAGGGGCCAAAACGGCCTTATCCGATTTCTCGTCAGACGGACCCGATGCACCCGACTGCTGCGTGTTGCCCTTATCCTTTCTCTTGCGCTTAGTATTGCCATTAGGAGCCACCGGCTTCTCTTCACCTTGCTCGGGGGCTCTGGCGCCAGGGCTAACGCTTCTTGACTTTGCGGGGCCTTTGGGCGCATTCTCAGGAGGAGCCGACTTCAGTCCTTGGGTTGCCCCAAGCTGAAGGTCGGCAACCTTGTCGGCCATCTCGGCAGATTCAGCTTCTTCGGACGATTTGACCTTCTCGGATGGCCTTGGCTTTTCAACCTTGTCAATACCTTTCTCACCCTTGGAGCTCTTTTCGCTTCTGTTGCTGTTATCGCTGTCTCTATCTTTCTCTGGGGGAGGTGGTGGCGACATTGCTGCAAGTGTACAGATACCTTCTTTAACAGCATCGACTGGGTTCTGGGCACTATTTTTACCATCCCAGCCCAAGACCTCTTTGAAAACATTTAGGGTAGTCATCCCCTTGCTATGCGCCACATAGAGCTCAAACAACGGTGGAAGATCCCCCTGGGTGTCACCATCAAGGATATCCAAGCTCATCAACTGACCCTTAGAGGCAAACGAGTACTCTCTGAGACCGCTGAGAATAGCGGTTGCATCTGGTTTGGGAATATTGCTGTCCTTAACAGCAAGTCCCCGTATGTATTGCGCTTGGGACATGGGCGGAAGATTGTATTTGGGGGCCGAGAGGTGAATAAAGTAGATTGAATTCCTGGTAGGGTTTCCGACAACGATAATGCCAGTCGTTGGGTGATAGACAACCGAACACAAGGCATCAGTATCGCTCTCTTGTGGAAAGTTGATCTCCTGAACTGGTCTCCCGAGCGCAAGATCCCACAACTGGAGCGTATGATTTTGCTTCATTCCAACAATGACGTATCTTAACGCCAAACACTTGTGATATGGACGGAACTTATCCAAAAACATGACAGAAGTAGCCCTACAGGACTCTCCCGCCGCCACTGCCGAGAACATGAGGATAGGATTTGTATGGACCATGGGAGATTGCGGGGCAGGCGCCGGTTGTAAAGAGTTGTAGGCGTCATTGCCGGAAAAGTCGATGAGTTCCTGAACATCCCAAAGCTTAAGCTTCCCAGCCTTGTCAATGGAAATGATTACAGAGTCGTCATCCGAAAAGGCAAAATCTTTCGAAGCTTTGCCGGTATCAATAGTGCGCATATGCTCAGCAAGGTATTTTTTGGAGGCGACTTCGTTATTCTTCTGTCCCTGAGCATACGCCTTAGCGGTAGGAGCATGGATGATGCTGATGGTCTTTCCTCTCCCGATGGCAAAAACATCCGCTTGCCTGCACGTTTTCCTAGCCCGTGACTTCAAGACGCCGTTGCTCTGACCTTGCTCCTCGCTCGGGGGGAAAACAAACATGTTATTCCAGTCCGGTCCATCAAAATCTCCGAGTTCAGCCCAGACGACGGCGCCGGAGATTCCAGTTCCAAGAACCCTATCCCCATTGCTAACGGTCACGTTGAAAGTCCTGTCAGTGCTGTCCTTCATCAAAACTTTATCCTTCCCATCAAACTGTCTAAGAACTCTGATTCCGCCGCGACCGTGGCTCTTACTAATAGCATACACAATAAACTGATGCGAAGCGGCGATAAGATTGCGATCGAGTTGATCAAATAGCCTGGGCATCCGAGCAATATCCGAAATCTTCGAGGTCGGAAACTTGGGGCGTGGTGCGGTTGAGGGATTGATGGTGATTGACGAAAACGGCTTCATAGGGAAATTGTAAACCAGAACGGGCGAACCGTGAGCCTCGGAAGCAGACTGATAGTTATCGTCCTCCTCTTCTTCTTCGTGATGCCCACGGGCAGGAGGAATATTCTCATAATCCTCATCACCAAAGGTCTCCTGAGTGGACGCGCCATTGGCAGTACCGGGAGTCTCATTCTCCTGTTGCCCGATAGGCGATTCGGTCACTTCCCGTCGCTCACTTGCACCTGCTGCATTTTCATTTTCAACTGCGGCCGAATTCAAGCTATCCTTCATCTCTTCCTCGTTCTTCAAAGCCTGGTCCAATGTGGAAGCGTTTTTGGCTGCTTCAGCTTCAATGGTGGCCGACACAGGAGAGCTCTCCGACTGGGCAAAGGAGGATGTGGAGGAATATGGCAAAGGAACATTCTCAGCCTTCACCTCTCTGGTGCCCAGGCCACTCTTACCGCTATTCGCAGGGACCGGGGTGGTAGAGCTTCTAGACATTCTATTACGTGGAATAGTCGCATGCAATTGCTCAAAAGGATTCACATGAGCGAACAAACCTTTGCTCGGCGTAGGACTAGAAAACGGCATCGGTACCCCGTGGGAAGGCGGGGGTGATTTAGATGGCGCAGCTGGGGGAACAGACATAGGGCGAGGCTCAGGAGGGGTGGGTGATTGTTTCTGGCTGCCAAAGTCGTTAGGCCCCTGGCTCATGTGACGATCAGGCACAGCAGGATGGCTGCGAAGAGCCGTAGTAGGCCCAGTGGTTGGCAAATCGTCCTGGGAGGGTTTAGGTCGCCCAAGCAATTGAAGCACAAGATTCTGAGGATTCGTAGAAGACAAGCGATCCGAAGACCCCTTAGAAAATGTTGGCTCCGTCGACATCTCCGGTGCGATATTCTCCTGTCGCAAGCCCGAGGGGCCGGGTGCTTCGGACTGACGACCAAATAGAGATGCTACCAGGTCTGAGGCCGAAACACCTCCGCCATGCGATGATTGGGACTGTTGCAGCTGCGCATGTGAAAGAACAGGAGGGGGGGATGATACAGATGGGCGTGGGGACGGCGAGGCTAATGGCTGCGAAATTTCAGAAATTGGAGCAGCGGGGGCAGCCTGTGAAAACTTCAACAGTTGCAACAGGCTTGCAGTTCCACTTGCACCCGCGCCACCCGCGGTAGGCGACATGGGATTCGCGTAAGGAGGTGGGGTATTTTGAGAAAATATCTGAGAGCCCGACTGGTTCTTATTATTATTCACTATCTCAGCAACGGGTTGCGATGTTGGTGGTTGTTGCGACTGCTGTTGGAGAGGCGGAGCTTCTGGGTGGGACGGGGGGAAGGAAGGCTGGGATTGATGCAAACCCGGACTGCTCATTGGTTCAGAAAGATTGTTACGGGAAAAGTGGTGAGAAGGAGGAGAAGAAGCAGGAGGAATGGTCCCCAAATGAAAGGGAGGAGAAGGAAATACTCCAGAGCGAGTGGATTGTGGACTATGCTGTTGCTGAGGGGGTTGGGATTGATGAGAGGATTGCTGATTCTGTTGATTCTGTTGCTGCTGCCCCAACGGAGCAGCAAGAGGATCACCATGCGGAGAACTCATGACAGCCTGACGACGGAGGCGGCCAAGGAGGTCCTCAACATCCCCGATGGCAGCCATGGCTATGGTAGCCTAATCTAGCTGATGTGTGATTTTTTAATTATCCTTTTCTCGTTTCCAACAAACGAAAACGAAACAAACAAACGTCAAGCGCCCAGAGTAGTTCTAGAAGTGTAGGGATGGAAGGAAAAGAAAATTTGGCAGATGAAGGGAGAAAGAAGGGGAAAAAAAGCAACAGAAGAGCAGATGGATGTGGAGGTTGAGGTTGAGGTTGAGGTTGAGGTTGAGGTGTAAGGACGTGAAGAGGGCGTGCACACACTTTTTAGGTAACTTTTGTGTATGACACGAATGGTAGGGTAAGGGTAGACGGGAGCAGAAGGCGGTGGTGGCGGGAAAGGAAAGAGTTGGGGTGTGGATGTTTATGATGATGATGGAGGGTGAGGAAGAGGAGGAAGGAAGGAAGGGGATGAAGAAGAAGAAGGGGAGAGAGGTAAGCAAGAGAGGGTAAGAGGAAAGGGAAAGGGAAGAAAAGAAGAAAAAAGAGAAGGCGAGGGCGTTCAAGTCTCTCTCCCTCTCTCCCTCTCTCTCTGTCCCCTTGACTCTTTCTCTTCTCAATTCTGCAGGTTCACAATCTGTCAAGCGTTTCCTGTGCTTGCTAACGTTCTGGTTGGTGTGGCGGCATTCTGATTGGCGGGTATAAAATCACAACAAGCCTCGGATTTGGGGCAAAGGTTAGGCAGACAACGACGGAACGGGGCTTCATTTATTTTTTTCATTTTTTTTCACAAGAGAACAAAGCCATTGTCAAGACAAATATTCCACGAATAATCTTGTTTTTCTCTCCTCTTGCATGTCCTGTGCTACAGGGGAGCTGTACGAGTACTGTAACTGTACGAGGTGGGAAGCATGCAAAAACGAAAAATGGCAGCAGCAGAGATAAGAAAACGAAACAATACTGGTAGAATGAGAAACGCTATGATACAGTGCAGCAGGATAGGAAGAGAGCAGGAATGCAAGCAAGCAAACCAGCTCTCCCCCCCCCCCCATGGTGAATCCCAGCTGTTCCAGACACCCACAACCTCAGCACTCACTTCGAAGGCACGGCACTCTTTCACAGTTGTCCACAGTCCGCAAAACCTAACCGCCCAGCCTACCCACCATACCCTTACCTCCTGCTTGCTTGCCCGCTGTACGAGTACTAGTACTGCAACTGACCAGGAGGATATCATACAGCACGCACATCCACATTGAACCTTTTCCCCTTCCCACCCATCCATCCATCTGTTCACCCATCTGTCCATCCATCCATCATCCATCGCCAGCAATCGTCGACCTCATCATCACCATCACCATCATCATTATAATCATCATCCCCTTCCCTCCCAACCGAGGACTTTACTACCCTACATTACCTTGCCCTACCGCACTACATAGTGCGAAAGGGAAGAAAAAAAAAGGGCTCACAACCCTAAAACAAAAATAAGAAAAGAAAAGAAAAGAAAAGAAAAAAACCAAAGATCTGAAACAAGCACAGTACCGGTACGACATTGTACCAGTACACCAAAGGCATCCCCCGACCCTCGAAGCATCGTATAACACGTACAATACAATACGTCCTCTCTTTACAAACCAAACACCCCTCTTCCTCCGCCCTACGCATTCACTACTATCACGCTTCAAAGCTCTGGAGCAAGGATATAAAAAATAGTAGCTTCATCATGTTTTGTTTACGAAGGCATGTTCATCTCTACACCCTCCCCCCCCCCTTGCCACCCGTCTCCAATTACCCTATACTCTCCTCTCCTCCCCCTTTCCATCGCTTTTGTTACTATGCAAACTACCGCGCCAATCAATCACTCAATGGCTAACAAAAAAACAAAACATATTACAGCTGGCTCCCCCTCCTCTTCATCCCAACATCCGCCTCCCCCGCCTTTATCGTTTTATTTCTAATCTGCACCTACCTTTTCCATCGACCTTGGTACCCCCTCCCTCCCTCCCTCCCTCCCTTTCACCTCATCAGCTAACATTCCACCAGTGTCTACTGCTCCCTAATAATGCTAACCCTCTTCTCCTCCTCCTGCTACTGGTCCGACCGCTGCTTCCTGGATAGTAACGACGGGCACTGGTTCGAGCCAAGATTCTTATCATCCGCCGCAGGGAAGGTACTCAACGCCGCTGCAGGAGCGGTTGGTGCTGGTGGTGGTGCTGCGGTTGTGGCTGCTGCGGCTGAAGGTGTTGGCGGTGGTGTTGGAGGGGAGGAAGGGATGGGTCAGGTCTGGACTGGGATCGGCCTAGATTGGTTGAGGACTATGTGTGGAAGGAGGGAGTGGAGGGTGGGTTGTTTGGATGTTGTTGTTAGGCTCTGAAAGGGGGGGTTATGAGACGGGGCAAGGATGGGGGTGTATTGATACAATCGGCGTAAACGGGTTTTAGAGATGGGGATACTCTTGTTTTTCTGCTTTGTTTTCTTCGTTTTCTTTTTATCGTCTTGATTGGGATGGACGGACGGGATCGGATCACTTGACTATACCTTATTTCCCTCTTTTTTGACCTGCATACATACCTTTATCACAGTTTTCCACTTTCCACTTTCCATCCTTTCTTTCTCCATGTCTTTGATAACTTCCCTTCCGCATGTCCCCAAAGCTGTACTTTAAGGAGACCAGCCCGTCTTTACCATTCTCTCCTTGTTCCTATTCTTTGCCCATAGATACTATGCTCCGATAATATCTAATGCCAAAAAGTAGCACCTCCGACGAGGATGCTGGACACAAGTGGCACGAAGCTTGGAGTCTCTTGTTTTCTTGTTAAAACCCTTGGATTGATTTAGGTACAAGACTAGGGCTCATCTGTTGCACACAACCTCAGGCTACGATATAAAGGCCCAAAGCACTAACAAAGGCAAACATCCCACTCTTGTCCAATGCCCTCCATCACCAGGGCCTTTATCTACTTCAAGGCAGGATCCCTCTCCTCCCTAAAATCTCCGCCTGCAGATGTAAGAGTGGGGGGGGTAGTGGGTGAAGACTTTGAAGAGCCGCAAGTGCAGAAGTGAGGGGTTGAGAAAGGTGCCATTTTCAGCGGGAGGGGAGGGGAATAGAGGAGAAGAAGCATGTCAAGAAACTTGAAGAATATGGTACATATTGGAAAAAAATCAAGAGCAAGGGCTGGCCAAACACCAAATATCAACTATGAAAGAAAGAAAGAAAGGGGGGTATCGAAGAAGAAAAGCCAACGCCAACCCAGAAGAATACATTCTATCAGACCTTCTGTTTCCCTGCCGCCGCCGCCGCCGCCGCCGCTTGCCTCCTCATCCTCTCCTCGGCCGCTTTAGCCAATACTTCCCGCATACTAGGCTGACTCCCCTCCGCCGTTGAACCACCGCTCATCTTCACCGTCGCCGCCGGTCCTGCCCCACCAAGTCTAAACTCCCCCCCTTCCCACCCCTTCTTCCCCTCTTGCACTTCCGCCTCAGGCGGATTATAAAACACCTGATCCGTGAGCGCGCGCCCACCACTCTTCCAATCATTCGCTTGAACCTCCTTCTCGAGTTTATCTACCAGCGATCCAGCATCAGCACCTTCCAACCCAAGCGAAACCCAAGTATACTAGGGGCGGGGGGGGGGAAGTAAGTAGTAATACTAGTAAGGTCCCAAAACTCCCTCCCATGGTCATCCCACACAATATGCGCGAGCTCATGGCACAGCGTCTTCCGCACCGTCTTGTAATCCCGCCATCCATCATACCAGTCCGTCCTCAGCCTCAACTCTATCACGGCACCGCGATTGCGGTTCAAGCCGAGGGTCTTGCTGTCGTGCGTTGTGTTGCCCAGTGGCTCCATCTCTAGCAGGAGGGGAACCGTCCATTTGTATTTTGCCATGACGTGCCGGATGCCCGGGTCCGTGGCTAGGCGGGTGAGGAAGGCGTGGCTGGTCGCGCTGTGGGGAAGGTGTGGGAGTGAGCGGATGGTTTGGAAGGCATAGGGGGTTGGGGTGGTTCGGGCCATGGTTGAAGGTGGTTGAAGGTGGGGGGGGGGGGGGAGGGAGTAGAAAAAAAGAGCCGTGGGTATCGTTCGTGGGTATCGGTAGATGGATGGGGGGGATCGATGAAGGAAGGGGGGGAAGGTTGGTAGTGATGCGTTGAACTCAGGCTTTATATTGCACCAGTAACTTATTCCACAAAGCGTTATCCAGGTTCTGGAGGCTTCCTTTAGGATAGACTACCGGTATCACAGTTTGTAATCCGACGATTCGTAATCACTCTCCCGGGGGTAACACCCGCGTGTGGCCTCTTCCCCACGCCCCCCATCGAATTGTTGTTGGGTTGCCACCGGACCAATAGAAATACCGTACGGTACGCAGGTCATCTTGAAGCCCCGGCATCAAGGTTCCAGCACGACCATAAACACAGCTCCTTCGGAAAAACTTTATTCCGCAGACAACCCCGACCTCCGCCCGTTCTGCTGTCACGCACTGGGCAAATCTGCCGCAGACCACCGGTAACGACTTCGCCATTGATTAACATGGGGGGAGGGAAAAGCACGAATATGAGTGTGCATGCGTGGGACTGCATAATAGATGGTGTGTGTACAGTACAGTACAGTGGATCGGCGGGGGCTCCACGATTGAGCTCAATCACCCCCGACGGTCAAAACGATCTATAGTGTGCATACCAGCGATCTTCGACCGGGATGCTGTTCTTTCTTGCATTGCCGATACTCAACTTATCACACATACCGGTAAACTATCTGATCCTAGAGTGTGGGCGCTATTGGGTTCCAGTAAAAAAATTGATTGCTTCAATTACACGGTAGACTTACTTAACTTAACCTACGATACTTAGTGCACCAGCCCATCATTTCACATCATGAATAAATGAATACTGTAAACGAACTCAAGCGCCCCAAGAGTAGTCCCTACTCCCGTTCCTGTTCAAACACCATCTCACCAACCCAACAACCAGCCAAAACGAGATAAAAGAAAAAAGCCCTAGAACAGCCAATAAAAGTAACTTAAAGCATTAAATGCCTCAACGCATGGGGGATTTTTGCCACCGCCCCTATTGAAGCAAAAGATACAAGTGATGGAGAGGAAAAGAAATCCTAGAAATTAATGGCTTTAACCCAGTTCCTCAAGCACGCTCTCAATGTCACCCATATCAAAGGCATCTAAGCATTTCGTCCCCTCGCACACTTGAACAACCGGCTTTCCGTCGTCCCTGGCGGCAACCTTCAGCAGTTCCTTGTGAAGGTCATTTCTGTTCAGCAACCACTCCAGCGAATCCCTCCTGGCCGGATCGAGCTGCACAAGCGTAGTGTTAGTAAGAAGCTTTGATCGAAGTCTCTTGAGGTGTTTTTCTATAGTAGGATCTTTGGGGTCCCCAGCAAGTACGACCGAGCGCATTCCCAAGTTTGACGCCACAATGGAGGGCATGAGAGAAGAGAACAAGAATGGATGTTGGAGTAGTTCTGTCGAAAATGCGGAGCATGCTTGCTGAGCGTATTCCTCTAATTTTGAATCACCAAGCAGGGTTCCTAGTCGGAACAGGTTGTTTGCGGATACTCCGTTTGTCGAGGGTTCTTGTGAGTCAAGAGCTAGAAAATCGTTAGCAATGGCTCGTGACAAAATACTAACTCAGAACTCACCGTCCTTCAACCTCAAGATCAAGTCAGATGCCCCTTCAGAAGTTGAAAAAAATCCCCCATTCTCGGCATCCCAGAAGATGTCAATCTGCTTCTGCTGCAATGCGTCCGCCCATTGCAAATACTCCACATCGAACGTCGCCTCATACCTGTTATATTCATGTCAGAAGAACCGAATAAATAACTTGCTAAGGAGCACTTACATGCACAGCAAACCAGATATCAAGAATGCGTAATCATCAGCAAATCCTTCGGTTTCCCCTGGGCCCTCCCTGTAAACTCTCTTCAGAATTCCTGTCTTCTCATCATACAAGTTCTCCCGTATAAAAGATATTGCTTCCTCCGCATTCTTTTTATACAATTGAGCTCTACGCGGATCTATTGACTCTAGAACGCCAGCAGCTTTAGCCAATCCAGCAATCGCTAACCCGTTCCAACTGGTAATGATCTTATCATCAAGATTTGGTCGAGGCCTTTCCTTCGAACGGTGTTGAAGGAGCTTTTGACGAGCGGAGCTGATAATGTTGGTGATCCTCTCGGCACTCATGCCATACATTTTGCTCAATCTCTCGGGTGTTGAAGCGATTGACAGTACATTCTAAAAGGACCTGTCAGTTGGCATTCTCCAACACCCCACCAAAACGTAGGCCTACCTGTGCTATAAATTCATCGTGTGGGTCATTGGCTGGATCAACGTTGCCGTCTCTGTGCACATTCCAATACCTGGCGCAAATCGACGCCTCCTGTTCCCCAAGTATAACATCAAACTCTTTTCTTGTCCACACATAAAATGCCCCCTCTTCATAACTTGTTAGATATCTATACAAAAAAACTGCGTGGGAATACAAACCTCGTTTCTCGGTATCTGCCTTCCTATAAAGTGAGTCCGCATCCTCCGATGAATAGAAACCACCGTCAGGGCTCTTCAATGCATCCAAGCACATATACTCTGCGATATCATTCGCCGCCTCGAGCATTGCCGGTGACTTCGTTACTAGCCAAGCATCGATATAAATGCTGAGAAGCTGTGCCTGGTCGTAGAGCATTTTCTCAAAGTGGGGAAGGCTCCAATTCGCAGTGACCGAGTACCGAGAAAACCCGTGGCCTATCTGATCATGTATCCCACCTTTCGCCATGCTCTACGTGAATTGAGGGATATTTTAGCTTCTCGGAAGCCTCCTGAAGAACAGATGTAGACTACCTGAAGTGTAGCAATGACCATCGACTTTGCATTCTCGCACTCCATTTCGCCGACAATATCTTGAACAGTCGCAGGAAATGTCCCCAGACGCAACAAGAAGGCCAGGTTAACTGGGGTAGGGAACTTGGGTGCATCTAAGTGCCAGAGTCTTTAGCATCAAATCTACCAGACTGGATAGAGCAACCTACTTCCAAACCCACCATAGAGTGGGTCATAGCGCGCCATAAAGTGCTGGTAGGCTTCCTCAAGTAAGTCCAACTCTAGCCCATCACCTGGCTCACCTCCTGTTCCCTTAAGCCCTTCGTCTGCGAATTCCTTCAATTGATTCAGGATATCAGATGCAGATGCCACACATCGTTCGTGCTGTTCCTTCCATACGTTTGCGATCTTCCCAAGCACTTCCAAAAACCCGAGCTGGTCTTTCATCCCGCCAACTGCGCTTGGACCTGGCCAGTATGTTCCACCGAATACCGGTTGGAGATCTGGAGTGAGGAAGACATTGAGCGGCCAACCACTAAGAAATATGTCAGATTAGTGATAAAATGAGGGGTTTTGCGGCGGTCTGACCCTGATCCTGTGGTCGCTTGTACCTAGGTCTGGGTCAGCAAAGCATAGCCTTTTGAGCAATTACTTAAACTCACAAAGTTCATATAGATACGATCAATATCCGGCCTCTCCTCTCTACCCGGTCATGTTAGACTTTGTCAGCCCCACGAGATAGCAAGAGTAGGTACCTGTCAATCTTTATGGGGATAAAGTTCTCGTTCAAGACTCTGGCGATCTCCTCGTTTTCAAAGCTCTCACGTTCCATAACCTAACGCAAAAACAAAAAGGCAATCAATAAGATAATCTATTCCCCGTGAAGATATAACCCCTTTGGGTGGTCCCAATCGATTGGACGGTGCTACCCGACTTACATGACACCCTGATGGTCAAAGCCCTGTTAGCTACTAGAGCAAACCCCCCCGCCCCTCCAGAACACGTTCGTATACTCACAATGACAAGCTGCATACCCAATGCTAACAAACACAATCCTGTTGTTCTTCTTTGCAAGCTCTAGCGTCTCCTCATTCCACAACTGCCATCGAACCAGATTATGCGCATGCCCACGAACCTAGAAAATCCATCACACACAAAATCAGAACTCCCCCTTCCTTGCTTCAAACGCCGATAATGTAAAGGGCAAGAAAGAAGATTCCAAACCTACATAAGGACTCTGACTCCTCAATAACTGATTGGGTTTCAATTCCAACTTATCCTTGGCCCCAGAAGCTCTTTCCGAAGCTTCGCCCTCTGTACTCCCACTCCCAGCCCCACCACCTTTAACAACAGAAGAGGAAGCCTTACTCCCCGACGAGGCTGAAATCGGTGTTGGCAAAGCCACGGGCTTCGCAACGCTCTTGGAAGCCATGATTTTATTTTGTTCCCTAGAAAAAAAGGGCAAATCAAAGGCTATGATGGAGGGATAAACGTTTGACCTTTTAATTCCAAAGAGGGAGAGGGAGGGAGGGAGGGAGGAAGTGAGGCTGAAGGCGGGGGGGGCAGAGGTGGTAAGGGACACCGTGCGTACAGTAACCCTAGTGGATGAATGAAAACGGTGGGCGGAAGCGATAACGATAAGCTCCACACGGACGCAACGCAATAAAATGTCCCCGCTATAAGTTAAGTATGATACTTTAACGGACCTATGCAGTAGGCCTGGGACTCTACAGAAGATTCAGGGGAGAGTCTTCAGGCAAAGAGGTCGGTAGCTGTAAGGTGGAATGTGCTCTTCAGACGAAATTCGGCACATATATAAAAAGGGGTGTGAAGGGGGGGGGCGCGGGTGTGGAAGTATAAGGAGGAGGGGTTAGCTTCCGCTCGAGGATAACACTCGCACCCTAATATCGAAGCTCAAAGAAAGAAAGGGAGGAAGGAAGCCAGAAAAAAGTAAAGCAGGGCAAAGAAAAGCCAAGGTGGGGGGGGGGGTAAGCCTAGCTACTGCACATCACTCCCCAGGCGGATAGACAAGTCAACCAGACAAAGCAATTACTATTCATACAGTGCACCTTGTGTACCGGCACCGTACTGTACAGTACTGCGAAATCGAGTCAATTCAAGTGAAGCGGCTGAGTCCCGGTTGGAATTGATATTGTTTTCTTACCAACACTCCGGCAGCACACCAACAACCCGCGCTCTCAAAAGTATCCCAAGTGCTACAGCCTACATATTCTTCTATCAACCGGCTGCCAGTTTCGGGAGCCACACCCGGTAGAAAAAGATTAGTCCCATCGCTTGCATCTCATCCTATCGTTTGATGGGTAGATGGATGGATGGGGGGTTCGTGTAACGTGGATGTCAAGCACGGGAGGCTATGATGAATAATTATTGGTGTTATGATATTACATTCCCGGTGTGCTTTGCTGCATAAACCGCTGTTTTGCTGATTGGGGATGGATTATGCTATTTGTGAGCGGGGTAATAAAGGTAATAGGCACGGTATGATGCAGTATCATAGATTAAATCACGAGCCCGTCCTGCGCCGGGACGACGCTTGCTAACCCTAACCCTCCTATCCGTGCTTTTCAGGGCTCACAAAAACTAACTTCAGCGAGGGCGCGAGCTACCGTAAGCTAGTTCTATTTCAACGCATGATATAAAGGAGATGGCTTCCACAGCAATGAAAAGGAAAAAAATAATCCCTTGGAATAGTAGGCTAAAGCATCCTAGTTCTTCTACGCATGATATAGATATCATGCCCCAACTTGCTTTCGGCTCTTATAATCATATACTCTCACTCGTCTGTCCAGAGAGAAATAAAAAGATAAAGGATTGGTATTATTCTAAGTTTCCCCCCTTAAGCAGCCTTGAGCTTAGCAGCAGCTCTCCGGTTGGCGAGGGTGGTGGCAGTGAATGCGTAAAGAGCATCCTTGAACGCGAACAGGAATGCCGCAGTGAGAACACTCTGGACGAGCTTCGGCCCAATACCACCGTAAAGACCAGCCCAGCCCTCTTCCTTGACGATCTTGCGAAGCGACTCAAACACGGAGCGCTTCTTCTCGCCCTTCTCCGCCACGTGCATCCTAGACTTGACGGTGACTATCCTATAGTTAGTACGCATCCTATCATGTCTTTATGGAACTTACTATAAGGGTAAGTTAAGGCAGTGGCAACTAATTTCCCCAATGCGCCCAAGAAGAAGGCATCCTGAGGCGTAACAGATCGCTTCTTACGTCTCTCGAGCACATTCTTCAATTGTTCGAAAATAGTGTATTGTAGGATGGGGTTGATGACCAACACCAACGCAGGAATCACCCCGGCAAAGAACTGGCCAATTCCCCCTTCACGGAAAAGCTGACGGATAGTGTAGATAGTGGAGGGGGCTTTGGCAAGTGCTTGACCAGTGGGGTCTTGGAGGGTAGGCAGACCGCCTGGCGATGACGGGGCAGCTTTCTCGCCAGTCGGGGCAGCAGAGCGCTTGCGAGCGGTCATACGGGTGTTTACCACCCAGATAGGGTTTGTCATCAAGACAGTTGCGGAACCTGAACTTTGTTAGTTTATCGGCGGAGATGGCTGGTGAAAGGGTGGTACCCGCAAGAGCTCCAGCAGCCATCGCCTCCAAAGTCGTGAGCTTAGCTCTAGACCTTCCAGCCTTTAGAGCAGCTTTTTCGAAAGCGGTTCTGCTCCATTCGTACCCTGTCCCGTAAAAATTAGTTGGAATTTCGAGTGAGCGGTCATGTAGCGAGACAGACAGTAATAGTAGACAAAGTTCGTAACGCTGATCCCAAAAACGGCGCTATCGAGACCGGCGTATAGACCCGAAATCCCCTCGCGCTGGATAATACGGCGGGTAGCGTCTAGGACGGTAGAGTGTGCGCGTTTAGACTCAACTTGCGAGCGAGTCGAGAGGGTGATCAACGGGTAGGTCAAAACCATAGATAGAACTCCACCGCCTACACCAAGTCATATCAGTTGCTTGTTGCGCTGCGATGAGCGACAACCCTTACCAGCGCCAGCAATGGCATGAAGAACCTGTAGAAACATTAAGTTCTGCTCTTTCATGAGGGGCAAGTAGGAGGCCGTACATTATCACTCTGAGTAGAAGGCATTTCTCCTATAGCTTATGGCAGCAACTTGTCTGTTTTGAAGGTTTGATAGACACACGAAAACTTGTGAGAAGGAGTGTGAAATAAAAGCAGGAGCGACCCGGGATTAGGAGAGGCGAGGCAAAAATAAACAGGAGAACATGTGGTTATGAAGCGTCGACGGGGAAAGTGGAGGGCCCGAAGAATGTGATTATAGGCCCGCGGATGAGGGCTTCACTTCTGACGCCGGGAAACAGCCGAGGTAGCGGGGCGGGACCCTTGGGTTGCGGGCGGTGTTGTCTGTTGCCGCGGGTCTGATGAATTTTTGGCCTAATGGGGTTGGCTTTATCATCGGCAAGATTAGATTGATCAGACAGATCAAGGGCATTCATTCAGTATCAGATTGAACAAATCACGTGGCTCTCCAACCTCAAGTCTTAAAATGAGTGAGAAAGAATGATGCTCGGATATGGTATGGTGCCTGCACCTTAGAATCAACCTCATAACAACCAAACTTTCCCAACTTTTCAATGAACAACACCACATGCTATTATTTTACTTATTCCTTCTGTATAATTCTACTAAGTCATCCGAAGAACACATTTACAGACCAGATTTGATTCTAGGCAAGTGGTTCTTGATATAATAGCTCTTAAAGGCAGGGCAAAATTTGTATGGACTTCGGGGGTTGGCACTTGTATGAGGAAAGGGGGTTTTGGCTGAGTAATATCAAATATATTACCTAAAGAAGTAAGGTCGATTACTATATTGGGACTAGTGTTCCACCACGGGTGGCACTCAAGGTCGATTCTAAGGTGCAGGCACCACCATACCTTCACCAGTCTAACCCAGCCTAGCGCCATCTGGTGAAGAAGCGGCTAAACAAGTGTACGGTATTTTCCAGCACCGTTTTTTTTTTGCTTATTCAAAAATCCAACCTCAACTTCCGATACCTGTCCTCTCTACAGCTGGCTTGATATCTATTTCGTTTCTCCATCCCCAAACACTCCTTACCCCCGTTCTGCATCGCATAAGTCGTGGTTCAGTTTTCTAACTCCAGCTATGGCGCCGCCAACACCTGCGTACGCAAAGTCTATCATCAAAATCCTTTTCGTATCGTTAATATTCGATTTGGTAAGCTTCATCCCCCTCCCCCCCCGCCTCTCTCTCTTAGTGTGAATTCGTGCGTCGTGCTACACCTATTTATCGATAGGAACCTTCCGTGCTAACGTGTTTAGCTTTCATTTACCTTAATTTTACCGCTATTTCCCAGACTACTCGCCTTCTACCGTGGGCAGCCCGACAATGCGGTTCTCGAGTCTATCTTCACCACCCTAAATGCTTTCAAAGCCTCATTCCATCGGCCAATATCCTCGCGCTTCGATGTGGTCCTGCTTGGCGGGGCTCTCGGGTCTTTATTTTCGTTTCTCCAAGCAATCTCGAGTCCATTCTTGGGCGCTCTCAGTGACCGTTTTGGGTAAACTACTCTATCCATGCCTCCATTTGGTTTACGGCATGTACAATGCAATACAATACTAATATTTATATATCTGATTCCAGGCGCCGAACAGCTTTACTATATTCCATGATTGGAAATATAGTCTCCGTTCTACTTTGGGTCATCGCAACTGATTTTCCAACATTCCTGGCTTCCCGTGTAGTTGGTGGTCTATCAGAGGGGAATGTGCAGCTAGCTATTGCTATTGCCACCGACGTCTCCACCCCGGAAACTCGTGGTGCAACCCTGGCACTGGTGGGTGCTGCGTTTTCGATTGCCTTTACCTTCGGACCTATGCTGGGAGCTTTCCTCGCTTCCAAGACTATCTCGTTGGAGAACCCTTTTGCTGCCGCAGCTGTGTTCTCGTTAGTACTCCTGGTAGTAGAGACAGTATTTTTGTACTGGAAGCTGCCGGAGACCCGCCCCCCAAATGAAGAACCCAGTAAAGTTGAGATGCAATTAAAGCGGGAGAACAAGTCTGAAAAGGCCGAGGATAAAAAGAAGCTAGGGGGGTCACCAGAAGGATCAAGTATTGTTCTCTTGAACCTTACCCACTTCTTGTTTCTCCTCATATTCTCCGGAATGGAGTTCTCTCTGCCATTCATGACCTTTGACTTGTTCAATTACACCTCCGCAGACTCTGGAAAACTTCTTGGATTTGTTGGCCTTCTGGCCTCGGTTCTTCAGGGCTCATTTGTCAGGAGATACCCACCAATTGTAGTTGTAAAGACCGGGCTAGCAAGTGCTGCTATCAGCTTCTTCCTTCTCAGTAGAGTCAACACTCAGTTAGAGCTATATGTAGCCGCAGCCTTCCTCGCGGTAACTAGTGCCTGCGTAGTGACTAGCCTGACAGCACTGGTCAGTTTCAAAACCTCTGAGAAGAACAGAGGAAGGGCACTTGGTGGCTTTAGATCTGCTGGTAAGTTTATTTTGCTTCACTGTTTCGCCAATTGTTTAACGACGGAATGGCGCTAATCAACACAAACCGATTGATAGGCCAGATCGGAAGAGCTACTGGCCCGATCTTGTTTTGTAAGTCTACCCCGTATTCAAGATTCTGCTGGCCTATTGTTTCGATAACTGATACTAATGTTATACAGGTACTCTGTACTGGTGGGCCGGAAGGCAAACAGCGTACCTGGTTGGGGGAACGGGAATGGTAGGAGTGGCAGCCTTGGTCTTCACCGGCATCGTTTCGTAGGTGAAGTGGCAGACTTTGAGCGAGAGGTGGAACAGCATACCGGTATTGTAAAAGGGGAATGTAGAGGGAGGGTAAAGCAGAGAGATGACGACGACGACGAGTCCCTTTGGCTCTCCTGCTAAAGCCCTCAGTTATAGTGAACAGTCTGCATATCTAGACAGGCCTCCGTGCCATACTCGTGTACCAAGATACCATCCTGTACCGTACTGTACCGCACTCGGACACATCTCCAAGCCGTAATTTGGGAAATAATAATAATCTTATTCTCGTGTTGGTATATCGCCATGGGGATTGGTAGCGACATGAAGAGGCACTCTCAAGACCCGGAAAGACAAACAGCATACCATACACTCGGCAGGCAGTCCAAGTTTCCAAAACTCAGCTATAAGGTTAATTCCTTCGCATCCGAGAACTCCCCACCTCCCTGCTTTAGCACGAAAGGTGGACGAGGAAAGAAAGGAAAAAGAAAGAAAAAAACCTCCCAGATTCTGAGCGATGCATCAAAGGAGACAAAATATCGAAGGGAAAAATCGGGCAAGAATTAAATAAAAGCAAAAAAAAAAGAAAGTGAAAATAGAACGAGTACGGTAAATAAACCTCAATCAGTGCATCGGCACTCAGAAAGAGCACGCACGCCACGGCATGCAATGCAGCCTGCCGCGCAAGCCCTGTTTCGCCACAAAGAGAATCCGTCCAGAATTCTTCTAGCCTTCCCCCTAAGTGCCGTAAAGGGAAACGGGATGTTGTTGATTTTTGGAAAAGCTGTCGGTCCTGGAATTATACAAGTCTTTTTTCTCCCCCTCGAACGCAATCTCTCACAGTTCCACTTTCCACTTTCTGGCTACGAACCCTATCCCCCTTCCCGAAACCGATAATAAGAATAAAGGCCGAAACAAACAAGAATTGGGTTGGCGTGTCGAATTAGGTACTTGTAGGCAACAATTAAAGAAAGCTGGTTGTCAAGATCCAACAGCCACGGTTACGGATCAGATTACTCGTAGTGTGAGGGAAGGGATATAAGACAAAGGGCGGCAGAGAAAGGAAGCTACCGGCAGAAGGAAGGAAGGAAAGAAGGAGAGCTTGTATCCTCATCCATTGATTCCATACTTCCCTCTTTCTCAGCCCGACAAGCGAGCGAGCGGGGGAGAACCCTTTCGGTACCATGCATTGTTGCGCATACTGTACAGTGCCGTTAGAAAAGTCCGGGGACAACCGCGCTTATCACCAACCCTAGCCCAACCCCGCTCACAACACTCAACAGAATATCACAACACAATCACGATGCCAATAAATCCCAAAACTGGCAAGCAAAGAGAAGTGACTGAGGAGGAAAGAGTAAGGGTAATAGAAAGAAGAGGAGAGGGGAAAACCTATCGCCAAATTGCGGGAGAAGTTGGGTTGTCGATGTCAGAGATAGCGAGAATTTGGAAGGGTTGGAAGACTGAAAGCAAGCTGCATGCAGCACATCGTTCCGGGCGACCCCAGAAACTCAATATCTGTGATATCCGCCACCTGCGCCAGCTAGTGGATAAAGATCCTTCCACATCGCTTAGTGAAATTACAGTCAGATCAGGCCTTAATGTCACTCCATGGACGGCTGGAAGATACCTACGAAAGGAGGGGTATTGGGTACGCATTGCACGCAAAAAGCCCTATCTGCATAGTAGGAAGATGAGAAAGAGATATACCTGGTGTCTACTACGCAGAAAGTGGGGGCCTGAACGGTGGAAAACAAAGGTTTATACAGATGAGTGTGTGGTGGTTATGGGAACCAGAGGTGGAGCAAAGAAGGTACGACGGCCAACAAGAGCCCATTCACCAACAGATTCTCGCTATTTAGCCCCAACTTACCATTCTGGACGTTTTTCAGCACCCTTTTGGGCTGCTATTACATATGGCAGCCATACACCACTGATCCAGGTTCGCAAACGGTCTCGCGAAGAGCGTACAAGTGCCCGTGATCGCCTGGGTATGAACACCACTCAGTATACCTACGAAATTCTCGAAGCCTACCTCGCTCCCTTTGCTTACAATTTACCTGGGGTACCTGAATACCATGAGACCATTGAAGATGGTCTTGGAGTTCATATTTCTGTACTAGCTAATAAGTTCAGAGGGGCATATGGCATTGTGAGAAGTGATTGGCCTCCGCGCCCTCCAGACCTCAACCCCATTGAGAATGTCTGGCATATGCTCAAAGTGAGGCTTAGGAAGCGAATATCTAGTCTAGAGAAGTGTTCTCCAAATGTAGAAGAGCTTGTAGAAGCTGCCCAAGTGGAGTGGGAAAGGTTGGATTGGGGGGCAGTGGACAGAATGATTGAAAACATGGGAAAAAGGATACAAAAGGTTATTAAGAGGCGAGGAGGTCATACTAAATTTTAATATTTTCTCTATACATGTATCTATCTATTATTGGGGTCTATTCTTTTATTTTAATTTTATCTGTTTCTTGTTCTTCATACTTTGTTGCTTACAACCTCTTTGACGAGGCCTGCCAAGCCACTTTGTCCCAGGACTTTTCTAACGGCACTGTACTCGTACTCGAGTACCTTTCGGATGTCATCCTAAGCTGGGACATAACTTACCATCCGAAATATTGCACACAGCTGACAGACAGCAGGGAACAGAAAAATATTCACGGACCGTTCAGCACTCTCCTCATTCCCCAAATCACTTACCCAAAATTCGAAAATTACTGAAAATTACTCGAGGTGTCCATCCACCTTCCTAGATTTTTTCCCATGATGATTTCAGAAGTCGAATTGAGCCCCGGGGCGAAAGTTTTAGCGATTTCCTTGGAATTCTTCTCACGACATACTACCAAAAACACAGCAATTTTAGGCAAGACCAGACAAACACAAAAATGAAAACAACTGACAGTTCGTGGCATCTGTCTTTCCTCCTCTCTGATTTTTATTTTTTATATTTTTATTTTACTGCGGGCTAGATCCGGGGGGCTTATTGCCAAGTGCACTGGCACAGCGGTGGAAAGGTTGACCTGGGAAGGGGCGGTAGAGATAGTGGGTCTCTTACCCGCCCCCAGGAATCGGGAAATGACAACTGCTTCAAACAAATGAGGTTTTTCTCACTGTGTCCTGCCAATTTTTCCCATCGGCCAGAGTACCGTTCGAGTACGTATCTCCCTGCTGTGCTCGTGCTCGAGTACTACTTGTATTTGCACAGTGTTGTACCGCATCATACTCGAGTACTCATGCTCGGGGGGTGTACTAGTACTACTAGTAGTAGACTCAGGTGGCCTCGTAAGCAGCCGGTATAATCCCATGTTGCCAGTCCTTATTCACTGTATCCGAGTATTTCCACCGCACGCACACTGTGCAGCACCATCTCTTTTACTTTTTGTTGTCGTTGTCGTTGCTGCACGAAGTGAATTTCGGATCCGACGGGCAGGATCGTTGGACGGGGTTTTGGGGTGGGGTGGGGAGTGGGAAAGGCATCATACCAGGTAATGAATTGGGATTATTCGTTCTTTGCCCTTCGGGATTGGAGGGGGGGAAGGAGGGGGGGGTTGTAGATAAAGTTTTCTTCATGATAATGTCAGTAGGAAGAGGAAGGAGAGAAGAATGTGAGGAAGTGATAAGCTCCTGTTTGTAAGCGTTTTTGATGTGATAGGGATGAATGGTAAATGGTGATGCGGGGATTTGGTCCTTGTTACTTGTATTGTGCTCCAGCACAGTAATCATCTGATGTTCACGGTGTTCAGCCCAAGATGCACGCAATCCATGTGAAAATAGGTCCGTCCGTAGCAGAGGAAGGGGCTATGGACAGTGTACTCGTAAGTGCATTAATATACGATGCTACCTTCCCCGTGCTCGATCATGAGCAATCAACCGGTCAGTTTGGGCGGTTTTGTTAGTTTGCCTGGTCAATTTTGACCTTGTTCTCGCTGACGTTTAATTTCTTTTCCCCACCTTTCCCTTTTCGTTGCGGATTTTATCTCTCGGGACCGTGTTGCTGAGAAGAGATTTCGGGAGCGGGTTCTCGCCTCACTCGCTCCTGGTTGGTTGATTACTCGAGTTTGACTACCCGAGTCGAGTGATATGCCTTAGGCTGGATCAGGATCGTCAGGTACTGTTCCTGAAGGGTGGGTAGCACAAGTTACAGGATCCGATGGCCAAGTCTGGGCAATTTCAGGCACGCCCTCGACAACCAGTACGAGTACAAGTATCGCGAACCGGGATCAGCCTATTGATCATACAGCAAGTGGCAAGGGCACTTTTGAGTTGCTACTCGAGTACAGGAATGTGAAGGCATATGGTAGATGCGTAGTACAATTCTTGTGTGATATTCAGCAAAAAAAGCCTTTGCACACCTCTTTGTCTCTTGTTCCGGATTGGAGGTTGTTTGGTCTGCTTGTGCTCGAGTGTTTCTGTGGTCGGTTAGTGGTAGGCTTTTTCTGGCTCCTTTTCATAACATTATTGGTATATTTAGCGGCGGCTGAACACACAAAAGTTATGATATGACACAAAGTTAATAGCTAGAGTGCACAATGCAGTGGAAGTACCCTACCAAAGTTAACCGCACGCGCGGGGGGGGGGGGGGGGGGGGGGGGGGGGGGGGGGGGGGGGGGGGA
>Ga0307509_10000972_pt1 | contig 49103 bp, 71 predicted proteins | sample 10_EM_MG_FD_202245 | JGI IMG/M metagenome (GOLD analysis project Ga0307509, IMG submission 202245) | Populus trichocarpa ectomycorrhiza microbial communities from riparian zone in the Pacific Northwest, United States - 10_EM | ecosystem: Host-associated > Plants > Roots > Unclassified | place... | reverse complement strand
TCATGGAACAGCACCCGGAGGTGGGGCACCTGATCGCGCCGGCGCTGATGCTCATCAACAAACTTCAGCCGGCTGTGGTCGTGACGGAGAACGTGAGGGACTACTCCACCACGGGTAGTTCCTTCATCCTGCGGAACATGCTCCGCGACATGGGCTACGACACGATCGAGGTCGTTCTCAACGCGTCCGATTTCGGTTGCCTCGAGGCTCGGGTGCGGTGGTTCATGGTGGCTGTCACACGTGGGTTGAAGATGGACCTGGAGAAGCTGGCGCCAACAGCCTTTGCGGTGCCCCTGCTGCGCGACGCCCTGGAAGAGATGGCGGATGACGACCCGCGGTGGCGTCCCATGTCGTACCTGAAGGAGAAAGAGGTGCGCGACCGCGCGAAGCCGAACAACGGCTTCAAGATGCAGTTCATCACACCGGACAGCACCAGCATCCCGACGCTCAGAAAGCGGTGCTGGAAGATGGGTTCGACCGATCCGCTGCTGCGGCACCCGAACAACCCGGATCTGCTGCGCAAACTCACGGCCAAGGAACACGGTAGGGCAAAGCAGATACCGCCTCACCTGTTTGAAGGCATCTGCGAGACGGATGCGCACGAGTTGATGGGGCAAAGCGTGGCCTACGAGCCTGTGAAGCGCCTTTTCCAGCGCATTGGAGAGTGCGTTCTGTCAAGCGTGGCTGCCCTGAAAGAGCAGGCAGGGAAGAAGGCGGTCATCACGAGGCAATACGCGTTGGCAGGCACAGGTTGAACGTAAGTGGCGGCGGACTGGCAATGAGCTTTGAATAGCGGGCCCGCTTGCGAAACTGAGTCAAGGAGAGACAGGCGAATGAGCAAGCTATGGTTCCGCTATTCCGCGATGGGAGCGGGCAAGAGCATCCACCTGCTACAGGTTGCGAACAACTACGAGTCGAACAGCAAGCGCGTAGCACTGTTCACCGCGCTCATCGACAACAGATCTGGTGAAGCAGGCGTCATCGAGTCCAGGCTTGGCGTGAAGCGTCGCGCCGAGACATTCGATGTGGACACTGTGTTCGACGCGCGGTTGGTCGGGCCTTCCGTGTCGTGCATCCTGGTGGACGAAGCGCAGTTCCTGACGCCAGATCAAGTCCGACAACTGCACCGCCTGGTCCACGACCTCGGCGTACCAGCGATTTGCTATGGGCTGCGAAGCGACTTCCGTGGCGAACCCTTTCCCGGCTCGGCCATGTTGCTGACTTGCGCCGATGCGATTGAAGAGCTTCGTCGGACCTGCGCGTGTGACCGAAAGGCCACGATGAACATGCGCCTGGACGCGGCTGGCAATCGGGTGCGAGAGGGCGAGCAGGTACAGGTCGGTGGCGACGAGTCATACCGGGCCGTGTGCCCATCGTGTTTCTACCTGGAATGGGAGGCTGAATGATGGCTGCTGGATCAAATTGCCCTTGGGCGCACATCGTTGGTGGAACGCGCTGCGAGGCGGTGCTGATGTTCAGGCCACACGTCCACTGGCGTGTGTTGAATCGGGCAATGGGTGTGCTGTTGCCATTCGACCTGTCGTGGGCATCGAGCCAATCGCGGGGCGAGCTTCTACTCGGGCTGGATCGTACGGCCGCGACCATGGGGAACGAAGCGTTCGCGCGCCGCTTGAACGGTGAGGACGGCATGCTGGTGGACGTTTGTCTGTCCAAGCGTGAGGGCGCGGAGTTGCGGTTCGTCGGAGTCGTGCGCGTGCGCGTCTCAGGCGAGTTCATGGAGTCGGACGCGGTTGCGGCCGCCTTCCACGACCTCGTGCCAGTGGAAGACGCCGGGGACCGGCTGACGAACTTCGTGGCAACGCTGTCGCTTGTCCCAGAAGGTGGCGTGATGGCGGCTGAGCCCGAGACGGCTTAGGCGCATGACTCCTGGGCGCAAAGTATTCCCACACGGCGCCTGACAAAAGCGGCGCACCCAGAAACCGGTTGCATGGAGACCCTGAGCATGAATGATGAAACTCCCGCGTACGTGCTGCGATCGAACGGCATGCGTTTCATGGACGGCAGCTTGAGCCTTCTGGCAGTCGTCTTCAATCGTCTGATGGGCGCGTACGACGAATCACCGGAAGACCACCGCAAGTATCTGGCGGTGATGGGGCCGGCCCTCACGGGCAAGGCGCTGGAGCCTGGCGACCGAATCGAGTTCATCCAGCATGGCCAGGTCACGGCTGAATTCAAGATCGGCGACCCCATGGGCGAGAAGCTCACGGAGGCAGCGCTCTTCAGGACATGGATGGATCGTGTCGAAGGCGAGATGGGCGTGGACGACGTTGCGCCGGACGGCTTCCTGGACTCCTTTCGTTCTGGGATGTCACCCGCCGATGCCGTCCTCAAGGATCGGCTCGTTGCTGGAGTCATGGAGACCCAGCCGGTAGCGGCTCACACCTGACCGGTGGGATGATGAGACAACCCTTCAAAGACTCCCGGGTCGGCGCATCGCGCGCTTTGACGTTCGATGTTGCGGAGCGGCCCGCGCCCGGCACTCCTGTCGGAGCCGGCCGCTGGCCGTATGTCGCAGCCCACCCGGACGCTTGGTTGCGGCCATGGGCTGGCGTCGTACTGGCGCAGGACGACCCGCGAGCATGGACCGGGACCATCGCCTTCAGCGGGCGCCCAAAGCGAAGTGCTGTCCGAGATCATCTGGACGATCTAGCGAAGCGAGGTTGTCCGATCGAAGCGGTTCCTGTGTTGTGGGACTTCGACGGCGACCAGGTCGTGCGCTGGGAGTCGCGGCACAAGCTGGTGACGGTGGCTGAGGACGTGAGCAGCTGGACGCACAAGCGAGCCGCGGCGCTGTTGGCTGAAGAGCAGCGCCGGAAGGGTTGCGCTTCGACGGCGATGCGCGACCAGCACTTGCAGGCGGCCTGAGCTGTTCGCTGGCCTGGCCTGAACGGCGCAATGAAGTCATGTCGAAGTATGGGGCGCGCGACTGGTGCGTCCCACGCTTCTCACTCGCGCACGCGGCGCTTCGTCGCGCACCCCAGAAGGACAAACTGACCGGGTAGCAGCAGAGGGAACACATGGAACGCACAACGCTGATGAAGCAGCCCCCAGTACCGGTCTTGGCAGGCGTCGAAGTTCGTCGACTGATGCGTGTTCATCACAGGACGATTCGCACACTTGCCAGGGCGATGAACGTGACCATGAAGCGAGTGCGGGAGGTTCGCGAGAAAGGCGTCTCGGGCGATCTGTCCGTGTGGGAATGGAGGGCCTGGATCGTCGAAGGCCAGCTCAAGTTCTGAGTGCACCAACGCTGCGAAATCCAATCATTCGAGGGAGTGGAAGATGACAACCGTGATGGCGTGCGTTGCACGCAAGAACTACCAGATGCCGGCAGGCCTGCTCACCATCGCCGTTCAGCAGCTGCTGGACGTGCTCGGCCTGCGCATGGGGCTCGTTGAAAGGCATTCCGACCGCGATGGCGCGGCAGTTTTCTCGGTGTCCCGCAACCGCGGTTCGGGTGGATCTCTGGTTGAGATAGTGGTGCCTTACTGCTCCTACGAGGGGCGGACTGTGATCTTGTCGGTGCTCACCGGAACCGGCCACAAGCAGCGGGACATCCGCTGGCAGCGTGGTGGCAGACCGACGGTCGGATCGAAGGCAATCGCGTTCTTCGCCGCAACAGAGGAATGCGTCGTTCGCTGGTCCAGCGACATGCACTCGGCGTTCAACGAGAAGCTCACCGACATGGGGTTCACCGGCGCGTGCGCAGCGGTCGTGCCTCTGAACCCGCACCGCAATGCTGCGCTTGAGGTGCGTGGAGTCAAATACGAGTTGCCTCGAGACGAAACCTGCGAGAAGGCCGAAGTCGCGCTCAATGGCGGCTGCACGGCCTGTTCCAAGGCGGAACTCGAATCCCTAGCGGGAGTACTCGACGCCGGGCTGCAGGTGGTCCACGCGGTGAACGAGAGCGGCATGGGCGAAGGTGACGGCTACTTGCTCCTGTCGAGGAAGGCGGATCTCCCGGCACCGACGGCAGCACCGGTGGTGCGGCGGCGAGCCCGGGTGGCGATGGCGGCCTGAGCGAGGTCTAGCGACCGGTCAGTGCGTGACGAACGCGCCGCCGTGAGACGAGCGCAGTGGGTGATCAAGGACGGCGAGGCACTGTCAGGAAGGACTTGTTTTGAAAAACGTACCTACGGAGACGCACCTCGGTGACAACCGTGCGTTGCAAGCGGCAGTTCGCATCGCGGCAATCAGCGGCGAGCGAGACCTGCCGGCGAGGCTGTGCATGAGGGTGACGCGGCTGAAGGCGGCAGCGACCAAGCTGATAGCAGCCGCGCTGCGCAAGCGAAGGATCAAGGTGGGCGGCGACGTGGTGCTGGCGCACGAGGTGGGCATGGGCGGGATGAAGTCCGCACCCAGATACCGCCTGCGCAGGCTCCAGTTGGAGAGCGGATACAGCTCGGTGATGGCGGTGGTTTCCCGGATCAGAAGCGACGGGGCGCCTTCAGTGCGAGAGGCCTCTTGGCCTGTCGACGCGATACAGGCGGGAGCGCGCAAATGAGGCCTGGGGTTGACCTGGCGCGACACGGAGCAGTCGCCGCCAGTTGCGCCACAGGTGACCTTGCCGTTACCGGCACGGGATACGTCCTACGTCACCGCGAGACTGGTCGGTGGCACGTCACTGCAACTGGGGATCGGCACATTGGCGGCATTGCGCCCGGGCATGAACTCGACGTAGCGGATGTCATCCGCCATCTTGGCGGTTTCGTGCGTCGGGGCGATGAGCCACCGCTGTGGGCGCCGCCCGGGGCATTGCCGTGCGGAGCTGTGCGAGAGGACGCTTTCATCGACGGCCAGGCGGTGAGCTTCTGTGCGCTGGACGGCACTCTGGCAGTCGCGCGGTACGACGGCGCGAGCAAGACCGGCGTCGGGGTCGGTTCCCTTGAAGTGTGGGGCCGGAAGCGGCACTCGGAAATCTACAGCGAGACCGCTGCGCGGGCCTACTTCGCTTCACTGCAGACGATCTTCAGTTCGGCAACCTGACTAGCAATGGTTCGCATCAGAAGGCGAGGCGCTTCAGGAAGACAGGCCCGCGGGCACAGTTGGGGCTCTGGTGATGACAAGGCGAAACGAATGAGCAGCAGAATCGTGACGGGCAAGCGGGCGGCAAGCATCGTGGACAGTGGCAGCGGCACGGTGTACTACGCCATCTTCGAGGAAGGCTACGACTCGAACATCTTCCCGAAGGAACGGCGATGGGGTGCGGCGCTGCTAGCCACGGCCGGCGAGTGCATGGAGCGGATCATCGATGTCAGCCCGTCGTGCGAAGGCGGGTCGCTCAAGGGAGCGAACGGGGACATCACCGCGTCGGCCTACATCAAGCAGTGGAGAGATGCCCTGGCGGGCGCCTACACGCTGGCAACCGAACGTGTGTACCTGCGATTCGCAGAAGGCCACCGGGGCCTCAAGGCCGCAAATCGAGCGGCGATTGCGCCGATCCTGCTGGCCCACGGACGCACGCTCGCTGACGATGCCCAGGTCATCGAGATCGACTTGCGCCAGCCGGGGTCGGTGGACATGCTGGCGGCACTGATCGACAACGATGAAACCGGGGTATCCGCCTGGAAGTGCCTCGATGTGACCGACGCCCGGGGCCCGGGCTCAGGCATCGCGGTGGCAGTGCCACCCACGGAAAAGGTCGCGCTGGACGGCGTGGCGGTGTGGCGCCTTCCGGCGAGCGACGACCAGTGTGCACAGGAATCCAACTACGTTCTGTCGATTGATGGAGTAGCGAGGTTCTGCGGGTGGCAGTACGTCACGGTCGGCAGGTTCATCCACCAGGTGGTCGTGGCGGCAGAAGCGGCGAAGCCAGGGGTGGCAGAGGGGCTCATCCGCGCGTTCAAGAAGCTGCTGGCGGGCGCGCCGCAGGCTGAGGCTGACACGATGGTCGCGCTGCGGCGCGACGCTGAAGGGGTCAGTTCGCACGAGAGGAAGCGGTTCGACGGCATCGCCAAGGAGATCGGTCGGAACGGCGCGTCCATCGAGACAACCGTCGGCGAGCTGGCGGCGGCCAAGCAGATCTACGAACTCGGGTGCCTGCGCAGCTCGCAGCTCACATTCCACTTCGCTCGGCCGGCTTCGCAGCTCGGTCTTGTCCAGTAGCGCGAGGCAGCTGTGGCTGTCGAATCAATCCCGGTGGTGCGGGTCGACGAGGTGTTCCACGTCGGCGCCTTGAACGCGGCTCTGCGTGGGGCATGCGGGGACAGCCAAGAGGGCTCGTGTCTGTCGGTGAGCTTGTGCCCGCAGGCATGGACCGAGATTGCGCGGTTGGGTGGGAGCCCCACCTGGCGGTTGACGAGACGCGGCGCCGTGTTTCTGGACATCCATCGCGCGATGGCGGACCCGCAACTGCTGGCGGCGGTGCTGGAATGGGGTCGCAACGAAGGTCTGTGCGCGCCGGCCCAGCGGTTCAGGTCATACCAGTGGGACAGCGATTTCGATGACTGGCGCTACATGCTCTGCACCACGCATGAAGAAGCCCTGAACGAGATCGTCGACGAGACGGATTCATGGGAGACGGACGGACCCGGCGGCGGCCCGCTGGTGCGCGAAGTGACCGTCAACCGTGGCACAACGGCCTTGTCGGCGCTGGTAGGTGTCAGCGAGAGGCAGTTGGATGACTGCGACGACCTGGTGCTCATGGCCTGGGCAATGAAGACGGTCGGGCCGGTCGACGGTGTGTGGTGGACTGAAACCTACGACCCCCAGGGATTGTCAGCGCCGCGTGGGGGAATCTTCCCTGAGGCGGTGATCGGATGGCGTTCCGAAGCGACGGACGCGCACGAACGCGACGACCTCGATCTGCTGGAATCTGCGGACTACGAAGCAACGCTTGCGGTCTTCGCCACCGGAGCTGCGGCAGTAGCGAACAGCTGAAACCGACTAAGCCGTGGCGGCACGTTTGGCACTATGACGCATGAGGTTTTCCGGGTGCTAAGGCACCCAATGCGAGGTGCGCTATGGCGAGCAAGACGATCCCGCTCAACGAGTGGAAGCAAGGTGTGAAGTACCCGCACTCCGAATGGGAGTGCTTCGGCTACGAGCAGTTCGACGATGGCGGTGAGCCGAAGTTCGCGGAGATCCGCCGGTTGTCCAAGCGGGAACCCACGCACGTCAGTCGCGCCCTGACCGCAACCATGTTCGCGCCCACGCCCATTGCCGTCGAGGACGACCCCACTGTGTTGAATGCGCCGTGCAAGATCGACGCCGGCGACTTCGTGCAGTTCAAGCGTTGGTGGGCCGACACCTGGGCGGAAGTCATCAACGCGGTGGGTGAGCCGGGGCAGCAAATGATCTACTACTGCGAGTTCGCGGAACGAGGTCGGGTTCGCTACATCGGCTGGGCGAGCGAGTCGCACGAGCAGGTGCGGCGTGTGGTGAAGGCGAACCGCCTCCCCATGTCAGCGGCAGTCAAGTACGCCAAGACGCGGTTCGAGCGGGCCCTGTTCGTGGGACGCGGCGGCCCGGTCTTGTGGCCCACACCGCTGGCAACGGACAGCAATGCGACTCGCAAGCATCCCGAGCGCCACCCGGTGCTGCACCAGTGACAGTCGACGCAGCAGCCCCTGAGGTGGTGCTGGACGCCGGCGGCAATCCCATCGACACATCGTACTTCTGGCGGGAAGGCTGCGCGGCCTTTGCGCTCGTATTGGCAGCGCGGCTTTCGGCCGTGGGCGTCCCGGCAGACATCGCGGTGATCTCGAGGGCCGACGGCGAAGAGTGGAGCGAAGAGCACGACTTCGAGTTCACGCACGTCGTGGTCTCTGTCCCCGATGGATACGTGGACGCCAAGGGGTTCGCGCCCGCACTGTTCGAGATGGCGGAGCGCATCGGCCTGGCTGTATCGCCGAATGACATCCGGATGCATGGCGACTGGTCACCGGCGTACTTCGCCGCGGAATTCGTTGGACTGAGCGACAACAAGCCGCTGTATCCGGGGGATGGCGAGACGAAGGACTGGGCCAGGCGTCTGATCGATGCGTCTCCGGGCGCGTATTGCATCAGGGCAAGCGACTGCGCTTTGGCGACGAGCGAGCGGGACGAACATCAGGCACGAGGTCCACAGCGACCGCAGGAGCAGAACATGGCAGAGTCACACCGGGAAATGTTGCGGGCGGTCTACGGCGGATTCAGTGCGGAGCAGCGCTCGGCTGGCATCGATTGCGCAACCGCCGCCGACCTACTCTCCGAGGGGCCGGAGGAGGCGTTCGAGTCGGCCATGCGTCGGATCGAGACTGACGCTGCCACCTACGAATTCGTGGCGAAGCGGCTGCTGACACGCGCCGCACTGAGCCCCTTGTCGGTGGACAAGATGTCGGCAACGTCGATGTCCTTCGATGGATTCGGGCAACCGTTCCGCTTCGCCGGGGTGCTCGACGAAGTGGCAGAGCGACGCCTGAACGCGGCGATGCAGAAGAACCTCGCATCGGGGATGTTCGAGGCCGCGGTGGAACGTCGATCACGTCAGCGTGAGTTCTCGGACCTGGTGGCTGCTTGCAACGCACAGGCGGATGCGCAGCTGCAGCTGGTGAAGGAGGAATCCGGAAAGGACTGCACGCCGGACGAGCGCAATGCGCTCGCGCTGGAGTACTTCGGCCCCACGGCAGAGGTGATCGACGAGCTCATGGAGCGTTCGACGCCCGGGATCAGATCCAAGGCGTGCGTCACCGATCGACGTGGCGACTACCTGCTCTGGCTGGCGCAGTTCCTGTACGAGACGCTGCCTCTGCTGGGGGCAATGTGACGGCCGCTGCTGCAACTTTGGCCGACGCACCCGCGCAGCCCGCGGGCTTCCCTGGCGGGATGACAGCGTTCGCATCTGACTTCGCTGCGCGCAGCCCACTCTGGACGTGCGGTGAATGTCCGTTCCAGTTCGACGTCGCGGACGGGCATGCACGGACCTTGTTGATCGGCGGCGAGAACGCGACCGGCAAGTCTGTGCTCGCTGAGGCGCTGTTGAGATGGGCAAAGGAAAAGTTCGGCTGCGCACCGATGAAGGTGACGATTCGGGAGCGCACTGGCGCCGGCACCTATGAGATGGCTGCGATGCGACGGCAGATGATGTTCGGGTCGGAAGAGAAGCACTCGACAGGATCGGTGTCCGCCGCGGTCGTTGGCCGCGCATTCCTGAACATGAACAACTGGGCCGAACAGGGCGTGAAGCCGCTTTTGCTGCTGGACGAGCCCGAGCTTGGACTGTCTGAAGGGTTCTCGCACGCGATGGGCGAATGGATCGGTCAGCAGATCGGTTGCCTGAGCGGCAAGGCCTTCGGTGTGATCGTCGTGAGTCACAGCAAGCGACTGGGAAAGGGACTGGCGCTTGGGCTTTCCGAGCGGCCTGCGTTTGCTCAAATGGACTCAGTGCAGGCGAGCTTCGAGCAATGGTTGCGAGACAGCCAGCCACGCACGGTCGACGACCTCCTCGCGCTGGATCGTCTCGATGCATACGGCCACCGAAAGATGGTGGAGATGATCAAAGCAGTGCGGTCAATGACCTGAAGACACCAGGAGCAAAGCATGCCGATCGGCTACCAGAACGAAGTTGGAGCGTGTGTGAAGTCAGAGGGCCTCGAGGAAGGCCACTGGTACGTCGACGCCGAGGGTGCTCTCTTCATCGTCCCGGATGAGCGATTCGGCCTGGCGGAAATCGAAGGTCCGGACGGAGAAGTTTGCGACGCCCTGAACGACGTGTACCGCGCGCAGCCGTTCGAGCAGGTCGACCCGCAGGCTGTGGCGACACGTTTGGGCCTGACCGTGGTGTACGGCTGGCAACGCCGCTTCGACGCGCAAGCCGGCTACTACTGCGTCTGAGCCTAGCCCGCGGCGCTGCGCGCCGGGCTAGATCCCCTCTTTTTGGAGAGATGCCCCATGGAACTTCGAGTACTGGTCGCGCGCATGGCGCGCATGGAAGCAGCACTGCGCGAGATCGTCGACGCTGCGCCTGAAGAATCGCCCGATCCAGCTGAGGACTACGCCAGCACCGGCGACGCCTACAACAACGGGCATGCCACGGCATCCTTGCGCGCAGCCAGCACGGCGAGGCTGGCATTGGCGGCCGACGCCAACGAGGCAGCCGCCGCTGGCAAGTTGTCGCTCTTGGTTGTGCGGTGGGAGCTGCGCCACGAAAACGATGGCTCCGACGTGTTCTTCTCCGAAGACGAAGCGATCGATCACGTGATCAGCCAGCTGCGCGCGGAAGGAATGAGCGAGGCCAGGCTGCAAAGCAGGCGCGAAGATTTGGCCGGCAGCGGTACGTGCGACGGCATGAGCGACAGCCACACGTTCGCACTGGATTCCTTCGAGTTGCCATTGCCTGCCACAACGACGGGTTCGTTGAACACGAAACTGGTGCTGGGCGAGGCTACCAAGACCCTGTTCGTGCAGTGCGACGCGACGAGCGAATACGGCGAAGCACCGAAGTTCGCGCGCCTGGTGGTCGACGAGGCCCTGGTAGGCCGCGTCCTGGCAATGGCGCGCAGGTGTGAGTTGGACAACTTGTCTGAATCGCGCACATGGCTCTGCCCTGATTCGTGGGGCGGCGGCCCAGAGGCGTGGGACGTGAGCCTGGACTGCGAAGAGCTACAGGTGACGGAGAGTGCCTTCAACCTGCGCGCGATACGCAAGCACGCCAGTTACGAGATCGTGACGAAGCAGGTGGGCATCGACTTGCTGATGTCGATCGCCGCGGACAGAACCGGGCAGACCGATTGGTTTGTCGCCGACGAGCAGGAGGATCTGCGCGAAGCGGTGGACCAGGCGCGCGAGACAGAACAAGAAGCGGGCTGAGCCGCGGCAAGGTCGAGCACAGCATGACGACTCCCTGCTTCAACAGAACCGGGTTGCTGCGCTTCTACGGGACGCCCCTGATGACGCCCGTACTGGCGGGACTGTTCGGGGCCTACGCACCTCAGTGCGGGCTGAACGACCCGGACACGATCGAGTTGCTGGTAACTACGGAGGGCGTGGTGCCAGCGTGGACCGAAATCGGAACTCGTGTGGCTCTGGCCCTGGGTATGAACGGTGAGACCGGTGCGGCTGACGCACTCATGGAGCTGGCGACGTTGTACGGTGGGGATGCCATGGGCATCGTCGCAGCCATCGTGGAGAGGTTTGACTCTTCCGTACCCGACGTGGGCAGCCTGTTCATGCTGGCACTGGCTTGCAACGACGGTCACGCCCTGCGCTCAGTCGAGGTTGAAGGCGGATGGGCGCCTCAAGGGGCGCCGCACGGCGGGTGTGGCGGAGACGCGCAATACGTTAGCGCTGGCGTCCACATTGCCTTGAGCACAGCGCTGGCAAGAGACCTTGGATGTCGGCTTGAGGCAGGCCTCGAGGGGGGCTCTGAGTCGGCGCTCGAAGATGCGTTCTGGATGGTCGAGGCGCTGATCGCCGGCGGCATCAAGGACGAGGCCTCGAAAGGGGTCGTGCGCACCAAGCTGGCGGCGTTTCTTCTGCGCAATGAGTCGTCGGCGACTCAGGAGCTGGATGGCTGAGGCACACGGTGCGGCTTCGAGTGAGGCGGGCGCAGGGCACAGTAGCTCTATTCGACTAGCGAGTAGGCGCGATGAAGCCGTCGCGGTCTTTCCAACAGGCTGGAGGTGGTGAATGTTCGGTTTCCAGGTAACGGAGGAAGACGTGGCGAACGTGCTGCGCCGGCAGTGGACTCGGGTGACAAACACCGACGGCGTGCCTTTCGACGTGATGGGTGAACAACTCTTCATGACGCTGGACGCGGATCAGATCGAGCGCGTGGCGCTGAAGCATTCCTGCGACCTGGATGAGCAGACGGATGCAGCGATGGAAGAGATCGATCGCCAGTTGGTGGCCCAGGGTGTGCTGCGTCCTGTGGCCGAGTGCGCTTCGCATTAAACGAGAAGAGGAGAACCAGATGGTGAGTTTGCTTTCGGATGGCATGGACACGCACGTTGCGGCACAGGCGGATGTTCACGTTCGCGTGCTCATCGACGTCAGGTACATCAGCAACGGCGTCGACGGCGATGACATCTCCGACACCGTGAAGCGCCTGATCGAGCGCGCGATCGGCAACGGGGCATTGACGGGCGATTCGCCGGTCGAGGTGGACGAGCACGAGCTCACCGTGCGACTGATCTCCCCAGAAGCAGATGCCGTGGACGAGAAGTCTGTCGGCGACTGGCTGCAGGCACGGGTGGACAGCGGAAATCTGAACCCGGAGGAGATGATCGACATGATGGCGCGATACGCGCTGGAAGAGTCGGACGCGATGCGGGAGGAGTTCGCGGAGCGACTCGGCCAGGAAGGTGGCGCCGACGGCCCTGCTGCAGAACTGCTGGTGCCGCCGGTGCAGGCGACCGTGTGGTCGGACGATCGCAACCTCGAGGCAACCTTCGACGCTGCGCCTTGGTTCGCGCAGGCCACGCCCGAAGACGTCTTGGCACTCGCGGCGATCGGTTGGCGCGGCGATCAGCAGGCGGACGTCGTGGCCGAGCATGTGGCGCAGCTGAACGCTGAGGTGCGAGCCGTGTTCGACTACGTGGGCATGTTGCCGACGAAGCTGGAGATCGGCTTCGAGTGCGAGGTGGAAGAGGACGACGCGCGGGCATGGCTCCAGATGCACAACAGGAACTTGTGGGCACGCGTGCTGTGTCAGCAGTTCGATGTGCGTCTCGTACAGGCGGAGGAGCCTGAGGTGCTGGGCCGTTGGGATTGGCTGGACCACCAGGGTAACGCGAGCGACAGCAGCTTCGAGACCATCGAAGGCGCAGCGCTGGATGCGGTGGTCAAGCTGGGCCTGGAATGGCGGGCAGCCGGCGGCAAGGACGCGTAGTCGGCAGGCACGGGTGGGAGGAGCAGGCGTGAAGCCGCTTCGCTCCGCCCGCTGTAGGGCGAAACTGAGACCCATGAACACACATCCAGACCTTTTGACGAAGAGCCCGCGGCATGCCGTGGCTCACGTGCCTCCGACTTTGGGTGCGACGGTCGACCAGGTGATGCGTGGCTTTCAGCGCGAGACCCTGGACTGGAGCGGGCTCGGGTACGTGGAGGCGATGATCGTCGTGACGGAGGCTGGTCCATCGCGCCGACACCGGATGGAGCCAGCGTGCTACGGGGGAAAGTTGGGCGTCGTCGAGGCGCAAGGCTTGGCGCTTCGCCCGGCCACCGAACGTGAGAATGATGAGCTCGAGTTGGCGCTGAGCAAAGGATGGGTCCAGATCACCCGCGTCACGCGACTACCGCGCGCAACGGTTGTGCTGCACCAGGCGACGGGCCGCGACATGCCTCTGGTGTAGCGGGCCGGCCCTGCTTCCATGCAAGGGCCGGTCTGCGAAAATTGCATCATGAATCCCAAGCAGCAACCCGGCCCCAAACCGCGCAACCCGGTGGCGAAGTTCGCCGGCAAGCTGAACAAGGGCGGCCGCCACAAGAACGCCATGCGCGAAGTTGCGGTACCGCGCCTTCGCAAACACGTGCGCGCCGACAACGAACCGGCGTGATCGGCACCAAGACCACCAAGGACACCATGTCAGCAGCACCGCAAGCGATCGCATCGGCAGAGCAGCCGATCATGTTCGAGGATGACGGGCGCGCCCACTTCAAGGCGAGCGGGTTCTGGTGCTTTCAGGTGGACCCATCGTCTGGCTGGATGCCGGGTGAGTGGCTCCGCGTCACGGACCCGCGAGACGGCGCCAAGCGAGACGCCTGGTGGTTGGCAGGTCGGTTCACCAGCAAGGTCACCGAAGGGACGACAACAGCATGAGCATCCGTGACTACGCCGACGTGCTCATCTCGACGATCGAGCACCTGTTCCCGAAAGGGACCGCAGAGGTTCAGGGAAAGGTTTTCCTTGCGAGCGTGAGGATCACGATCGACGACTTCGGAGACGAGGAAGAGCGGGCGGCGGTGCTGGCCAACATCCACCTGGCCGTCGTGGCCGAGAGCAACTACGTCGCCGTGTACGCGGCGGCGAGCAGACTCACCGGACGCTGGCCCGAAAAGGCCTGGGGGCTGCTGGCAAGACACGACAGCGCCTGGCGAGACGACGGGGTGCGCAACGCGCTGTGCGGCGGGCACGAGGACCTCATGCAAGTCGCCATCGCGCGGTTTGGCAAGCCCGTAAAGTCGCTGTCGGAGCACCGAAGCGTGGACTTCATGGGCATCCTGCCAGTCGCGGAAGTGTTCGGACCGATAGCGCCATCCGCGATACCGCGGCGCCATCCAGACATGGCCGCAGCAGCGGCCGAATAGGAGCGACCATGCCAAGGACTGTCGAGCACATCGTCGCCTGCCACCAACACGCCGCTGAACTGCGTGCGGCGGGGAAGCGGATCTGGAATGGAACGGTCAACGTCAAGCAGCTGCTGGCCGGCGACAAGTCGAACGTCAGTCCCGAGTACATCGCTGACCTGGCTCAGCGCTTGGGCGCACTGCTGCGCTCGCAGATGCCACGGAAGTTCTTCGACGTCACCGACGAGGCGTACAGCTTCGATTTCGAGGAGGTGGTGGAGATGCTGGAAGGCTGCACAGTCGAATCGCTGGCAGAGGACCTGAGGAATGGTTGCGACGCGCAAATGATGTTCAACGGCTGGCTCGAGCAGGTCTACGACTTCGCGGACCGCAACAGGATCTGGATGGGGCCGTAGGAGTACACGATGCAGACCAAAGTGAGCGTAGCGGCTGGGGCGGCGGCGAACATGAACGATTGGCTCGCCCGCGAAAGCGTCGCACTTGCGGCCGAGCAGTCGATGACCCTGCGGGCGGCGATCGAGCGCGAGAGCGGGCGAAGGATGTTGGGACTCGATCCCGATCCCGAGTACGCGGCCAACGCGCGAAAGCGTCTGGAAGGCGCGGCATGAACTGGCTGGCGCAATACAGACCAACCGGTGAGTCGGGTGCCTGGGTGGCGTGCGGGCAAGGGCGGGCAGCGCTGAAGGCAGCCAAGGCAGACGCGCGCCAGGTATTCGCCGGCTTGGTCGGCAGTGGCGGGGCCTCGGGGTGGGAATTCCGGGTCGGAACCACCCGTGGCGACATCTACCAGGTGTGCATCAAGCCGACTTGGTGGAAGCTGCAGTGGTCACTCGCGGACGGACTACCTCCCGGATCGGTCTGGCACGGCGAGTACCGCGCGCCGGGGGAGAATTGGCTCAAGGTCGGTGAGGCCGGCGCCATCGAGCGAGCCGTCACCGACTGCCAAGACTGGCACAGACACAGCGTACACAGTGGCGGCGTGTTCCGCGTGGTGCAAGGGGACCCGCGAGGGTCGATCTGGCTGGAGAGCCATCCCCCGCACGAGAGCGCCCTGCGCTGGAGACTCCCAAACTAGGCCAGGAATGGGCGTCAACAGGAGCCATGGACGGCCGATGGTGACGCACGCCGGGTAAAACCCGACAATACGCTATCCCGAGGAGTCACGATGAACGCCAACGAACTGCAGATCGGCGATGCGGTGTCTGAAAGCCCGGTTGGACCGGGAGTGATCACGAGCATCACCGAGCGCGGGTTCCCGCGTGTCAACGAGGTGGCTGTGGTATGGGTGCGTCGTGAGGACGGATGCACTTTCGATCCCTACGCCAAGGTCGGTGGGAGCCGGGTTGGAACGTCCGTGCGGCAAGGAGAAGTGCAATGTCACTGAACGAGGTCTACCTCGAGATCGACAACCTCGAACGAGATGGCGCTCCGCTGTACGTGCTGAGGCCGACTGGCATCGGTCCGATTGGCGCGTACGTCACCCTGTCGGCGGACGGCGAGGTGCAGGCACAGACCGAAGACGAGATCGACGTCCAAGACAGCGTGTACGAACGACTGGTCCGATTGGAGCTCCCGGCGAACGTGCGCGGCTTGTCGCTGCTGGACAGGCTGGAGTCAGACGAGTGCATCAACTTCCTGGACAGGGTGTACACCGGGCACTGCATCATCGGCGAAGGTCGTGATCGGCGTGGTTCGTTCAGCCATGACGCACGTGTGGCCCGGTCATCGCTGCTGCAGTTGTTGGGCGTATGGGCGCCGGAGCACCTGGTCAACATCGCGCCCGTGGCCAGATTCCTGAACCCGGGGCATAAAACGGATTTCTTCTCGGTCTGGCCGCCCGAGATGAACCTGGCTGAAGCAATCGAGTTCACAAAGCTGAGAGCGAGCCAGAAAACGGGCATGGAGTTGGTTGGCGACATCAAGGGGTCGCTGCTGGCAGCGGCTCGAACGGCCGTGATCCGTGGCATGCACGTGCGCCTTATCCAACGCCAGGCGCTGATCGAGGAGGGCATCCTGCTGGCGGAGGACTTCAGTATCAAGCCCGAGGACGCTCAATGCGCGGCGAAGGGCGAGCACTGGATCGTCAAACACGCAGGCGCGCTTCGGTACCGAGTGAACGCGATGGGACTGGACGCAGAAGGCGTGGCCCACGAAGAGACGTGGACGATGCAGAGCAAGGACGCGGCCGTGAAGAGCGCGGAGGCCTGGGTGCGGCGCAACGAGATCGTGGCCAAGTTGGAGCCTCAGCTGGCGTAGTTGAGTCACCTGGTGGCGCCGGCTTACACGGGCGTGATCGCCGCTGCGGCTGGGACAGGCTGCAACATCCTTGCTCGGGATGCCCTATCGGTTCTGACCCGAGGGCAGACGCCCGCGCTCGCACAGCGAAACGAATCCAAAGGCAACCGAATTAGCCCGATTGCCATTCGATATGTGCGGCGAGTCTATCCACTGTACGTCGTCTAATACGGCTAGTTTCGTCCTGGAAACGCCCACATAAAGACCCGTTATGTGGCAAATAGGACCGAGGCGGTCATGTCCGATCAGTGGCGCACGTTTCGGGCCTCGCTTCGCGCCGGCAGCGGTGGCTTCTTCAGCGCCACGTTGAGAGGATGATTGGCACACCGATTGACGTACCCAATGGCTCTACGCGGCAGAGGACAAAATGACCAGCATCGCGCGACGCGCACTCACGATCGTTCGACAGGGCGCTGACACGGCCGAATGCCGAGCGGTGGGTCATGCAGCGATGCTGCTCGACCTCAGCTGCAAGACGGTCGCTGTGGAACAGTTGGCCGACTATGCTGCAGCGCTGCGCAGTGGCGCCGCCCTTCCGGTGGGTAGTGTGGAGTTCGTGCGCGCTGCGATGGACGTTGCGGGCGTGCGAGAGCCGGATTGGAGCCACTACCCGAAGCAACTCGACTGGATGCTTCGCCGCGAGGTCAGACTGTCAACGGCCGGACGGGTTCTGGGACGGTTCTTCGTGAAGCCGGTCAAGACGAAACTGTGGAACGGATTCGTTTTCGACACGATGGGCGACCCGGATCTCCTGGACCAGCACGACCGAGAACAGTACGACGCTTTCATGGCGGTGGATCCGGACGAGCCGGTGTGGACGAGCGAGCCGACACGCTTTCTTTGCGAGTGGCGACACTACGTCTGCCGAGGGAAGTTCATGGGATCTACCCGCTACGACCCAGACGGCGCCGAAGACGCCCCGCTGCCTGACCTCACGGACATAGACGAGGCCCTGAGATGCATGGTCGAGGTCTGCGGACCGGAAATCACGTGTGCGCTGGATGTCGGGGTGATCGAGGGCGGAGAGACTGCACTGGTGGAGGCGACAGACGGTTGGGCAATCGGCCTGTACAGCGGCGCTCTGAAGAGCACGCAGTACCTGGATGTCCTGGCCACCAGGTGGGAGCAGATCATCGGGACGGCTGGCGCCGACGGCGGTGCGCCGTGCTGATCGCGAGGCTTCCAGTGCCGGCGCCCACGGCGTTGCCGAGCGGCCTGAAAGCGATGGCTCGTAGCAACACCATCGAGATGCGGCTGGTGGCGCCAGAGGACAGTCGCATTTTGCCCAACTGGTACATGACGGCTGACGTCTGGATCGGATGCCGACAGGCGTGGCCTCACAAAGACCCGCAGTGGCGATGGCAGCTCTTTCTGACGCTGTGCGTACTGGGCGATCACGAGCTCTGCGACGAGAAGACCGAAAGCCCCGTCCCTGTTACCGCAGGATCGCTGTGCGTCGTCGACCCGATGTGTCGGCATTGGCTCAGGCCGAGAGAGCAACGCCACGAGAGTTCCCTAAGGCCGTTCCTCGCGCTGCAGTGGGAGGTGCGCAAGCGAGACGCCCAGCGCGCGGCGCGCGACCTGGTGTTGGCAGCGAAAGGGACCTGGGAAGCGGAGGCGTCGGCCATTGGGCGGTACGAAACGTGGCGCGACGCGGCGGAGATGGCGGCCTGACTACGGGCAAGGAAAACGCTGGAGCGAGCGGCGATTCCTTGGCGGTTGTGGCCTTTTACCTTGTGCTTGGAACCGTGTCCTTGGTACTTCCGACGCGGCGCCGGCTGGGCAATATACGTCTTGAGAAGAACGAACAAGGCAACGACGTGGCAGAAGAACCGAAGGCAGTTTCGAGTGAACTACAAGCTGCGATTACGCAGTCATACGACAAGCTGATTGCCCTGTCTGGCGGTTCCAAGCGCCGCGGCCAACAGATGATGATCGGGGCGATCGCCCGAGCGGTAGCGAACGCCAAACCACAGACCGAGACTGTCGGCACAGGAGATCGAATTCTCGCGGTCAACGCGCCGACAGGTACGGGGAAGACGTACAGCTACCTCATCGCGGCGATTCAGATGGCACTCGCGTCGAACCTGCGCGTGGTGGTATCGACGGCAACGGTGAGCCTTCAAGAGCAAATCGCACGCCGCGACCTGATCACGCTACAGAAGATCATCCCTGGCGTCGTGCCGGTATTGGTGAAAGGGCGCTCTCGGTACGTGTGCAACGCCAAGCTGGCCGAAGTCGCTGGTGGTGATCACGTTGAGCAGGGTGATGCGGCAACGGTTGCGATAGCGTTGAAGCTGGGTTCAGACTTGGCCTCTGGCCAATGGCAGGGCGACGTGGACGACCTCAGCGAGCCGCCGGCGCCGGAGGTGTGGAAACTCTTCACGAACGATCGCAACGGTTGCGCCGGAAAGAAGTGCAGCAAGTACGCTGAATGCACCTACTACCGCGCTCGCGGAGCGATCGAGTCCGCCAACGTACTCGTAACCAATCACGATCTCCTCCTCGCAGATACGCGTGCCGGCCACGCGGCGCTTCCTGACCCGGAGGGTGTGGTCTACATCATCGACGAGGCGCACCAGTTGCCCGCGAAAGCGATCAAGTCTCTGGAGGCACGGCATGCCCTGGACGACTCGCGTACCTGGGCAATGCGTGTTGGCGCCCTCATCGGTGCGATTCGCAAGGCCGATAGATTCGGCCCGTGCGGACGCCAGGCGGTCGCCGTGTCGAACGAAATCGACGGACTGATGGGGACGGTTTCCGAAGCGCGCATGGCCATCGAGAGCCTGGGCAAGACGCAATTGCGCGACGAAGCGCGACCCGTGCGCTTTGAGCGAGGCAATCTGCCGGAGTGGCTGAGCAAGGCGGCAAAGCAGTGCCTCGAAGCGGCAACACGCGCCAGTGCGGAACTCAAGAAGCTGGTTGACCTGCTCAAAGGCGAGGAGGGCGACTACATGCCGGAAAAGAGCCGCGAACAGTTCCTTAGCGAAGTGGGACAGGCCATTGGGCGAGTGAACGCGATCAGTTCGGTGTGGCACCTGATGACTGCTGGCGTGGGAGCCGGTGCTCCGCCTGTTGCCAAGTGGGTGGAAATCATCGGAGCGGACCGCGATCTGCGCGTCTGTGCAAGCCCGGTCGGCGCCGGCGAGGCTTTGCACGAAACGCTGTGGAGCAAAGCGGCGGCAGTTGTGCACCTGAGCGCCACGATGATCTCTGTAGGAGGCTTCGATCCATACCTGCAGGCGAGTGGTCTGCACTACACACCGGGAGTGCGCACGCTGTCCGTCGAGTCGCCGTTCGACTACGCAGCGAGCGCGAAGCTGATCGTGCCGCGAGGAATGCGCAGCCCGAAGGATGCGGAAGGGCACACGAAAGACTTGATCCGGATGATCCCGTCGATGCTGCGCAAGCAGGCGATCGGTGAAGGATCGTTGGTGCTGTTCAGTTCCTTGAGCCAGATGCGGCTGGTCGCGGAAGCCATGCCGCAGTGGGTGCAAGACATGCTCATCATGCAAGGCAGCACGTCGAAGCGCGAGATGCTGCGCCTGCACGGCGAAGCCATCGCAGCAGGTCGGTCTAGCGTGCTGTTCGGTAGCTCGTCCATGGAGGAAGGCGTGGACCTCCCGGGAAATCTTTGCACTCTGGTTGTCGTCGCGAAATTGCAGTTCTCCGTCCCGACTCATCCGGTGGACCAGGCGCTGCGAGAGTTCCTGACCGACCAATCCCGCAGCCACTTCGACGAAATCGCTGTGCCGGAGGCTTGCAACCGGCTGGCACAGTCGGCAGGGCGCTTGATACGCAGCGTCAGCGATACCGGGAGCGTGGTGGTTGCAGACCCCCGATTGACCAACACGCCCTACGGACAGCGGATGCTCAAGGCACTCCCGCCCTACCGGTTGCTGACGACCAGCATGGAGGTCCTGTGCGAAGCGGCTTGATCGACAGCGGCCGAATGCGAAACTTGAGGCTCACAGGGAGGCTGGGGCAATGATCCGCGAAGTGTTTGAGCCGGCGGGGGACTTCGGAGCGATGCGCAGCGCTGAGAAGTGGTGCGCGGACCGTGGCCTTTCGGTGGGAGAACCCGAGGATGGGCGGGGACGCGGGATCGTGCGTGGGGGTGTTGTGCTCCCAAAGTGGACGGAGTTGACACAAAACCAGAAGGACACGTTGGACGGTCGAATGACAGGCGACATGCGGGTCGGCCCGGTGGTGGTGGAACTCTGGGCTTGAGACGCAAGGATGCGACGATAAAATTGACTGACCAGCAAAAACTCGATGCACTGTCGGCGGTGCTGATGGCGCTACAGGCCAAGCATCGCGCGTCACCGCCAGCTGCGAGCGTGAAAACGCTGGCCAAGGAGTACGGTGGCCCGGGGGTGAAGGCCTCGGCGATTGCGCACGTACTCAGCACGCCCATTGCGGAGCTGTTTGCACATCACGTGCCGGGCAAGGCATCGGCTTAGGCTGACGCGGTGATCGGCGACACTTCCATCGCGGCGTGGACGTCGCACGAGTCAACGAAGAGGGTTCGACATGTACCAGGTGCCGGAAGGTTGGGAAGAGAAGCCTTTCAAGGGCTACAAGGATCTCGTGGAGATCAGTGCGCCGGACAAGGCAGGCTTCGTGACGGTCGACTTCGGGAAACGCGAATTCCGGGCTGGGTACACGGTGCACGGCAAGGCGGACAGCACGAAGGCCTACGCTGGTCGAGGCTGGCGGGACGAGCTGCGCTCGGACGCCGTGGCCTGGTTGGCCAACATCGTCCGCGAGATCAAGGATCGACACCGCAAGCCGGCAGCCGCCGCCTAGTTCGGCTCCGGGCTCAATCAGCGCGCAACCTCGGGGTGAGAGCATGCTCTGGATCAACGAAGGGGAGTGCGCGCCGTGAGCCGCAATGTGCTCATCGACTACGATCGACGAGGGCAGTCGTTCCAGACAGGCTGTGGTGGGGCCACACGGAGTTCCACCCGGAGGACCAGTTCCTCTTGCACGCTTTCGACGTCGAAAAGCAGGCGTGGCGCGACTTCGCCATGACTTCGATCCACTCGTGGACGCCCGCGCCGGCGGCGCTGGCCGCGAAGGACAGCTGATGGGCTCGGCTGCCACGGGCTGGCACAGTCGACCGGCGTAGAGCGCGCAATGAAGGAAACGACGACGTGTCATCGGAACTGACAGCCAGGGAAGCGTCGTCTCGTGGGACGTTCAGGCTCACTTGGTACGAGTCGTTCGAAGAAGTGGATGCGGCTGTGGCGACCTTGCGCGCGATGTCGCCTCATGCAAGGAAGCTGCTGTCCCTGTGCATCGAAAGCCAAGGCGTCAGGCGCACAAGGATGTCGCCGGCTGGAGAGGCCTTGTACGACGCCGGGTTCGTTCACGTCCGCGAGGACGGCTACATGGGTGAAGTCACCATCACGCCGGCGCTGTGGGGTGAAGAGGCGATGGAAGCATTCGAGGTGGGTGTTGGCAAGTACGGTCTAGGTGGCTAACCAGGCTAAGGCGCAGTGGTGCAACACGCACTATCCAAATGTTCAAGCAACTATTGAAAAGGGGCCACTGATGTCGAGTCACGATATGTCGCTACGGTGCAATGTGCGTCTGGCCGCCGGCGTCACGCTGCCGGTGCTGCTAGTCGCGCTGCAACCGTTCTTCGAAGGCACTCAGACGGAGCTCGTGGAGGGCGAGGACGTCCCTGAGTTCGGCGAGGTCGCCATGGTCGACCACGACGACACGATCGAGCTGCAAGCCGACGGTTCGCTGTTCCTGTGCCTCGGCTTCTATGGGCCGGGTCACGGCATCGCGCCCGACTGCGTCGAGCTCGCCTGTGACGCCCTGGACACGCTGGTGGCTACTGGTGGAACCATCGAGTACATCGACCATGACACCAGCGCCAGCAGCGACGACGCCATCGGCGTGCGCTTCCTGGGCGCCAACGAGGCGGCGAAGACCGCAGCGCGGATCGACTACGCGCTGGAACAGGCGCGGCCCTGGCTGGACGGTGCGATCAGCCCGGAGGCGATTACGCGCATCGAGACACTCGCACGAGCTTCTGCCAGTGCGTGAGGACGGCCTGGCCCGCGGTCCCCTGCCCGCCAGTGTCGTGCTGTGCGAGCAACCGGACGGTTGCTTGAGCAGCCAGTACGCGCTGACGGTGGGGCGGCGCTACGCGACGCACGGACGGATGGGATCGTGCCTGGTGGTTGCCACCGACAGGGCCGGCGAGACCGGCAGTGTTCACTGGTCGAGATTTTCAACGCATACGGAGCCGGTCCTCGAGGGGGCCTGACGGAGATGGCAAAAGGGAAGTTCGAGAGAACGAGGCCGCTGGCGTTGGGTGGGATTCGCGCAGGCATGAGCATCAAATCGATGGCGGCGCATGTGGCGCTTGCGGCGGGGTTGGGTGCCGTCGCGCAATCTGCTGCGACATCCGCACCGGTGGGTTCAAGACCGGCGGGACTGAACGACTGCGCGAGTTGCGATCACAAACGCCACCCGGATGGTGGCCACTGCTACATGTTTCGGCATGAGCCGTCGACCGTGTGCATGCAGCACACCAACCTGGCCACTGTAGTTCGACGACGCTGATCGACCAAACGGGCTTAGGTTATTGACGTGGGCAACCACACTGAGGCATCAGACAACAGGAACGATTCGATGACGATGCTGCAGCGCTCCGCGACGGCCAAGGGACTGTTTTCACTGGCGACCATCTACGACGTAAGAGACGACGCCTGGTTGGGCAGGGCGAATGGCTTCTGCATGATCGCGCCCGGCGAGGGGCCCAGCCAGGCGCTGGTGTTGCGGTCGGGTGGACAACTTTCGGCGGTGCGCAAGGCCACGAAGGCGCTGAGGCACGCGCAGCGAGTCGGCCGCCTTGTCGACCCTGCCAACGAGCCCGATGCCCAATCCATCGTAGAAGTGACCAGGGAGTTGCGCTTGCAGGACGCCGTGGTGGCAAGAAACGACCGCTTCTACCGATCGCTGGCACGTGGGACGCGGTTCGTCATCGTCCAGGTTCAAGGCCTGAAGGAGCCGGCGGAAACGGTCACGAAGGTGCTCTCGCAGGACGTTTTCCCGGGCCAGCGTGGGCTGTACGCCTACCTGCACACCAAAGACGACCCGAGCCATGGCCGCTGGACCGGCTACTCGCAGCAGTTCAAGCCGCGCTCGATCGTGCTGCTGAGCGAAGCGGCATCGGCGCGCTGGCACGGGCTCATCGCCATCCAGGCGGCGAAGGCCGGGCACACGGCAGCCGAACACGACTTCTCGGTCGGCAGCATCAACACGGAAGTCCTCCGGCTGGCGCACGCCATCGGAGCTCGCGCGACCCCTTACCGTTCGACGTCGAGTCGTGTTGCGCGCGGGTAGAGGTCGGGCGAGACGCGATCTTCTTCCAGCAGAACTCCATCGACATGATGGACGTTCGAGTGTTCGCGAACGGTGTAGGCGTTCGAAGCAGGGAAGATTTGCCGTCGATTCGGATGGCGCACCAACGAACAGGTGGAATCCTCGCATCGGCCTACCTGTACAGCGAGCTCGGCTGCGCGGCCTACGAGGATTGGCTGGCCTACCGCATCGATCGCAAAGCAGGCGGGGAGCAGGATTGACGGGACGTCCTTCCAGTGCGAATGGGTTGCGCGAAAATCGACCCATCATGAAGACGGCACACCTCGACTACGAGCACCTGCTTGAGGCCTTCGCGTCCCGCGTTGCGGTTTCGCACCTGGCCAACGACGCAGGCACGCTGATGGACGCAGCGCGCTTCGCTGCCGAGGCGCACGCCGAGGTGGAGCAACTCGAGGCCTACACCGGGAAGGCCTACATCGCCCACTCGATCGCGGTGGCGGACATCCTGCTGGCGCACGGACTGACGCTGGAAGAAGTGCTGGCGGGCCTGTTGCACGACGTGCGCGAGGACACGGGGAAGTCGGCGGCCGACCTCGAGGCGCGATTTGGCGCTGGTGTCGCGACACTGGTGGCGGAGGCCACGAATGTCAGCCGGCGCGAAGACGGCAACCGCGCAGTCCGCAAGGCACTCGACCGTGATCACTTCGAACGTGGAAGCGCCGGCGCGCACAACATCAAGTTGGCGGACGTGACAGTCAACGGACGGTCCATAGCGACGCTCGACGCGAAGTTCGCGACGACCTACCTTCCCGAGAAGGAAGAACTGGTGGCAGTGCTGACGAAGGGCGACGCCCGCCTGATGTCAATGGCGCGTGCGGCTGTGCGTGATGGGTTCGAGACGCTGGGCATGACGAGCTCTGAGGTTGCGCGATGACGAGGGCGGTGCTGAAGGTTCCCGACTTGCTTGCACACCTGGGGATGGAACCCCTACTGAAGGTCCAAGACGACGAGCGGAGTCTCTTCGGACCCGCCTGGTGCGGTCCCGATGAGTTCTCCATCTACGTCCCGGCGAAAGTAGCCGAGTACGCAGGGGCGATCGAAGGCCACCGAACAGAAGTGATCTGCACGGCCGCGGTGTCCAGGTTCTACACCATCAAGGCATGCGGAAACCCCGATGTGGGGGAGCCTGGCTTCATGCTGTCCACCGGCAGTAGCGAGACTGAGGCGGCCGCCGATATCGCGCAGATGATCTCTCAAGGCCTGTTGATGGGGCCGGCGTGGGTCGACCGCCACCTCCCTCTGGGGAAGCGCGCGAAGAAACCAATCGCCGTGATCGGGGGACGTGACGCCTTCAGACGTGTTGAATTGGTCGAGATCAAGGCGCACGACTCCTGGATATTGTTGGACGCAAAGCCCGCCCGCGGTCGACGCCCGGAGCCAGGGTTCCAGCTGGCGGTAGGACGAAAGTGGCGGGCGCTGGGTGAGAGGCTGGCAGTGAAGATATCCAGCGGCATGCTGGTCCTCGGGGAGTGATCGTGCGCACAGCGGAGGCAAGGAGGCTGGTCGGCAAGGACATCTCGTGGAACGACCGGCGCGACGTCTTGACCCTCGTACATCCACCTCTGCGACGAGGAACGCTGAGGGAGGTGCAAGGCAAGAATGCCCACATCGACGTTCTTGGCTCGCTGGATTGGAAGTGGCTTCCGGACATGCTGAACGTGCGCGAAGTGAAGGCAGTGCCGTAGCTTCTGCGCCTGCTATAGCAGGGCAGACTGAAGTGAAACACTCTCCTTCAAGCAGGCGTTGCCTGCACGACATAGCCGATCTGCTGGAGTCTGCGGATGAGGCGGTTGGCGGTCTTGGTGGCGTCAGCGCGGTCGAAGTGGGCCGCGCCGAGGTCGTGCCATTCGGTGCCGTCGCGCAGCATGTGCCAGGCGGCGGTGAGCATCGAGGCGGCCACGGCGACGATGGCTTTCTTGGCGCCGCGGCGGGCGCGCAAACGATGGAACTGGGCTTGCAGGTAGCTGCCCTTGACTCTAATGGCGGACCAGGCGGCTTGCACCAGCGTCGTCTTGAGCCACTTGCCACCCCTGCGCAACCGGGTGCTGCGGCGTTTGCCGGCACTCTCATCGTTGCGCGGGCACATGCAGGCCCAGGACAGCAGGTGAGCGGGCGTGGCGAAGCGCGACATGTCGATGCCGATCTCGGCGACGACGACGTTGGCGCTGACCGCGCTCAAACCGGGCATCGTGCTCAGCAGCTTGGCGGCCTGTCGAAACGGTTCGAGCCCCAGGCCCACCTCCTTCTCGATGGCAGCGATGGCTTGATCCAGCGCGTCGATGTGGCTCAGATGCACCTTGAGCATGAAGCGGTGATGCGAGCTTGCACGGCCGCGCAGCGCTTCGAGCAACTCCGCGCGGCTGGCCTTGACGCGCGTGGTGATGCGCGAGGCCAGGACCTCAGGGTCGCTGTGGCCGTCGATGAGCGCTTGCAGCACGGCCCGGCCGCCTTTGCCCAGGATGTCGCTGATCACGACGCTGAGCTTGAGGTTGGCATCCTCCAGCACCTTCTCGATGCGCTGCACGTGGGAGGCGCGCTCGCGCACGAACTGCTTGCGCGTTCGCGTCAGCGTGCGCAGTTCCTGGACGGCGGTGGGCGGCACGAAGCTGGCCCGGATCAGTCCGTGGGCCAACAGGTCGGCCAGCCACGTCGCGTCGTTCACGTCGGTCTTGCGCCCGGGCACGTTCTTGACGTGTGCGGCGTTGGCCAGCACGAGCTCGAGGTGTCCTTCGAGTACATGCCACACTGGCTTCCAGTAGACGCCGGTGGCCTCCATGGCAACGTGCTGTACGCCCAAAGAGTCGAGCCAGTCGCACAGGGCCAGCAGCCCCGAGGTGGTGGTGGCAAAGGTGCGAACCTCCTGCATCAAGGGACCATCGCCGACGATGCGAACGCACGCCACGACGGTCTGCTTGTGCACGTCCAGTCCAGCACAACGCGGGTAGATGACATCCATGATCGCCTCCGTAGTTGCCAACATATTGCGGCGACACCGGCGTGCGGCCCACGTCATCGAAGTCTGAAGTGCGTGCTCAAGGGCGCGAAGCCCCAGGCGACAGTGCGGGGTGCTCGTGAGGCCGCGGGTCCAACTGACATACGGGTTCGAGGCACCAAGTACAAACCGACCTCTTTGCCGGACGCCGCAGTGCTATTTGACGCCCGTTTCGTGGGTCGCGGGTCGCGCGATGCGCGGTGGAGCAACTGACATGACATGGGCTGATTACCCAGAACCACAGAGAACACAACGATGCCGAAGATTCCAGATAGCGCCCAGATGAGGTTCGCAGCCGATGTACTGGCCTGTGGTGGTTCGTGGCAGGACGTCGCGCACGAACTGGTGCGGTCGTTTGGTCCGACCAATCTGGACGCCGGCGAACGGGCCGTCGACCTGCTGAAGGCATTGGTACGTGAAGGCAATGCGGATGCTCACGTCGAGATGCTGGCGGTCGCCCAGGCGGAGCGAACGAGAAGGCCCAACAGCGAAGACGGCTGGTACGCCGTCGGTCGCTCTGGAACCCAGGGGCCGTACAGCTCGCTGCGCCAGGCGATGATTCGAAACAGCAGCGCCTGGTAGGGCTTCGCTGGCTCGGGGCCGCGGGACAAGATTCGTTTAGGTACACAACGAGTTGGAGAGAGCAGATGACGAAGATCGTGTTTCCGAAGTACATGTCCGACGGGCCCGGGTTCGCCGGGACGGTCGAGATCGAGATCGACGGCCAGCGTGCAACACTGTCAACGACGGCGCCCGGGAACTCATCGACTCGCAGGGTGAGCGTGACTCTGGTCGTACCTTTCCCGCCGATCGCGGGTGTCGACATGCTCACGCAGACGCGCATCGAACGCCTGTGGGCGGCGATGAGCGAGAGCGAACGCGACTACTACGGCGAGCCACAGCACATCGACCCGGCACGCGCACGCTGGCTGACGATGGACGATGGCCAGGTCGGCGCCGTCGTGATCGGCGGCGAACCGAACATCGTTTCCTTCTACATCCTGAGGGATGTTGCCGGGGTGGCGGAGACGGTCGACTTCGAAGACGCTGCCCGAGTCGTTGAAACGGTCTCGCAAACCGATGGCGGCGGCGTCGACGCGAAGCTCGACGAGCTCGCACTGATCGGGGCTGAGTGGTCGCGTTGCCGCGCCCAGGGACACACGCCGAAGCACATCAAGACGGCACTGCTGGCGGCCGCCATGGACGCGTTGACCGCGTACGTGGGTCAGAGCCGCGACGACTCGAAACGCGTCGATTTCCCTCAAGACTTCAAGGACCTGATGCGGACGGCCTTGACGGGCCGAGCGAGCTAGGAACACACGCACCTGGCAGGTCTGCTGGAGTGACCCTTACCGAACGCTGGGATGTGCGTAGCCTCTTCCCAAGGAGAAAAGCGATGAACCTTCACGCAGAGATCATGGGTCTGCAGGCGGACGTACCGGACGACCTCACAAAGAGCGCGAGCTACGCCGACACGGCGCTATGGAGCCGAGGCTTCAAGGACGCCACGCGGGCGGCGGCGGCGTGCGCCAACTCGGCTGATGCGACGAATGAGCTGCTGCGCGATGCGCTGAAACGTTCGATGGATGCCATGGTCCTGCTGGCGGCGCTGGCAGGGAGCAAGATGAACGAATCGGTGCCGTGGGCACGGATTGCGGAAGACGCGCGCAAGCTGCTGACCGGAGACCGGCCGGCAGGGCTGGAAGCGTCGAGCCGCTCGTACTTCGGCTTCCGTGACGCGAAGTCGGGTGATCTCGTCCGCATGTACGAGGACAACGAGTCGTACCGGCTGTCGCTGCAAGACGAGGACCCTGTGTTCCGCGTTCAAGATCAGGATGACCTGGCACGGACGCTTTTCGAGAACACCCCTGGCTACAACAGCAGCGCGGAGTGCCCTGGCTGGGGCTGCATGAAGGCCGGCGAAATGATCCCGGTGCGAGTGACGGAGACGACGATCAGTCAGTCGATCGAGCTCGTCCAGCCGCTGCGCGTCAAGACCGTGGAGGTGCGAAGCATCCCGCGGAACACGGCAACGAAGTACGCCGGGGTGGAGTTGCCTGATGGCGGTGACTTTGTGTTCTGGCTGGTGAACCTACCGGACGGCGAAAGCGTGGAATCGGTGCAGCGGTGGGAGGGGACGAAGGTGCACGTGGACAAGTACATGTCGCGCCACCTGTTCAAGGCGGTCGCGGTGCCGGAGGAATACGTGTCGCTGCTGAATGGCCAGGCGGGCGCATTGTTCATCGCATCGGAGAGGCTGCCGTAAGGCACTTCGCGAGTACGGCACGCAGCGCAGAATCGTCGAACAACGGGTACTTTGGAGCGAGCGATGAGTCAGCTCAGGCGAGATCACGGAGCGGTTTTCATGGTGCGCGGCCTGCAGGTAACCGTGACCATCAGCCCGTGTTCATGGATGAAGCCCACCTACGGGCTGCAATTGCAGTTCCAGTTGCCGACCGACCGCGAGGGCGACGGCGGCCAATTCGTGGTGCTGAAGAAGCCGTGGGCCGAGTGCACGGAGCTTGACTTCGTCACCATGGTGACCCAGTTGCGCGCCAAGCTCGAGGACGGCGGACTACTGGAGTGCACTACCTGCGGCAAGCTGACGTGGAACCATGAAGTGTTCCCGAACACGTACCGTAGCCGGACAAACGTGGGGCCCGGGCACTGCCAATGACATCGCGCGGCAGCAAGGACGTCGACGAATACAAGGTCATCGCGCTCTGACCGACCCTCACCACCAACGAAGACAGCAGGAGTTCGCTTGAAAACGACCACCATCAAGTCGATGTCGCCTGGGCTCGCCTACATCACGGCCGCACGCGACGCCATGCCCAACACCATCGGGGACCGTGTTCGCATCAGTGGCATGAGTTCGGCGATGGCGATCGCAGTGCGCTGCCGTTTTCGCTTCGACACCGCGGACGCAGAGAAGCTTTCGGGCTACGGGTACGGCATCGAAACGAGCGTCGGGGTGTTCCGGCCGCTGGACAAGATGTACTACAGCCAGGCATGCGTGAGCGGCGGGACGTACGCCCGGATGTGGGAGTCCCACACCGGAATCAAGCCATGGATCGCAGCACGGGCCTTCGGGCGCGACCCGGACCGGCTGTCGCTGGTGGACGACCTGGTGGACAACCGGGTCGGGGAGGGTATGGGCGTGCTGATCGAAAGCGCGCCAGAAGCCGACATGGACGGGTTGGCAGGCATGGCCCGGACTCGTGACAGCCAGGTCTGGTGGTGCACCTCGATGGACGCAACCGAGGTGATCCTGTGCCGCTACCGGTACCAGGGCGACCGGCGCTACCCGTTCGAGCGCGAAGGGGCACCGGCGCGAAAGATGAAGCTCACTCGCAAGGAGTGGGCCGGGTTGGTGGGACCGAAGCCTGTTTCCACACCGGTCGTGACAAGCGCCGCGGTACAGACGGAAGCAGCATAGGGATCGGAGACAAGGTCGCCTTGAAGGGGCCAATCCAGGAAGCTCGCACAGATCGCTCGCGGCACCAGCGGCACTGGCCTACCGGATCTCAAGCGCAGACCCAGCCTGATGAAGCGAGGTCGCCGCAGACGATTGGAGCGGCCTACCGCAGTGCTTCAAGCGCCAAGCAACACGACGGCCAGGCGCCACATTGGCGGCAGCTTGACGAGCTCGTAGAGCCAAGGCGCTTTGGCTTCGGCCAGTCCTCGCACTCCGGATACTGAGGCCAGACAACATGAGGAGTAGCAGCGTGGCCAAGTTCGTGGATACGACAAAACCTGGGTGGCGAGGCGACGCGCCGTACTTTCGAGTGCGTGCTGGCAAGTTTGCCGTTTCCGACTGGGACAGTGGCCACGACATCGAGAACTTCGAAGGTGTGGCGTACGACAGCGAGGCATGCAAGTTCATCCGCCTGAGGATGGAGAACGGCGAACAGGCCATCGGCTACCTTTGCGCGGCCACGTACGCGCAGGCGCTGGTCGAGGCGAAAAAGGCATGGCCAACGCTGCCGGCCCTGGAGAAATACCAGGACATGACGATTCGCCAGGCGATCGAGCGCTTCGGGCTGGAATCGCTGCGCGGGAACCCCGTGCAGACGCTGCCAGCACCTCTGTACATCAGCGATTCGGATCTGGACGCCGCCATCGAGTTGTGGGCGGACGAGCCGGAAGGTGCGCGGCGCCAGCAGCGCTTCTACGGAGCGGCGGTCCGCAATGCGTCGATGGTGCAGTGGATCTCTTCAAGCGAGACGATCCGCATCCCGGTGCCTGTCTGAGATCCTCGACGGAGGCAGTTCGCCGGTAGCGCAGGCTAGGGCAGGCAAAGAGTTCTTCCTTGCGCGTCCTCAAACTCGCGAAACGCGCTTAGCCGGCGGAGTCGACCTTGTAGGTTGCGGTTGTTGATGAACCGAAGCCGAGAGGTGATCTTGATGTTCTATTCGCAAGTGACCAACTTCGAGGGCCGTGCTCCGTACACAGGGCCACGCGTCGTGGTGATCGCGCCGGTGCGCGAGAGCAGGCGGCGTACTGGCAAGTGGGTCCGCGTGCGGTGCAATACGGTGATGCCGGAGGCGCGCGATCTGATCGAGGTCCGGATGGCGTGCGGCGCCGTGCACCAGGGCCGCTCTGGCGACTTCCTGTGGGTCATGGCGGACGGTTCGCCGGGCAAGATCGTCGAGTTTCGGATCTTGCCGTAGGGAACTGGGCAAGGAAGGGGCAGCGTCTGGTGCTACCTGTGGTCGGGCCAGTCAAGCCAGCAGACGCTTCCGGATGCCCCGGGCTCGGTGTCCTACGGTGACCTGACAGGTATTACAGATGGCCTGGAGGCCCAAGCGGCTTACATTGCATTGCTCAACCCGATGGTTGCGTCGGACGAGAAGGCGATCCGCCGAGTCGAACTGCTCGTGTACTGCGGCACCGACACCAAGGAACTGATCAGGTTCTGCGACGTGCTTGAGGCGGCGTGATTCAGGGCAAACCCTAGGCGTAGTTCGTAACCAACTGGGTGCAGTGGCACGGCGAAACCGCCATTTTGGATCGTCACAATTGGCATCGAAGTTGTGCTCTCCTCGCGGTGAGGCACGGTCTCTGGTAGGCATGAATCGAAGGATGAATCGACGATGAGATACAGGCTTGCGCACGACATCAAGGTGATCCTGGAGAGCGTGAACGGGCGCCATGGTTGGTTCTGGATGTCGCACGGTGCAGCGGCCACCGCTTGGGACCAGCATGGCGACGATCCTTTGCTGCGGGCAGAGCTGGAACACTTCGATGATGACTCAGGTCGGATGGTGGACTATCGCTTGACGCCTGAAGAGTGGGCGTACGTCATCGCAAATGACGGGGCCAACGACCTCCTGCGTTGGACAAGCAACGGCCTGTCTCTTCGTGGTGCTGTGGTTGCGGCATTGAACGACATAGACGCGGACGCGCTGATGCGTGGGGAGGACACTGCGCTCACGACGGCGATGGAACGCGTTGTCGACTTGAGGGCGGCAGCCGCGATGGTTTGCTTGGCATTGTCTAAGGAGCCGGTAGGAACGCGAGAGCGTTGCCACCTGGCAGAACTGCAAGCGGCTCTGGGCTCGCAGAACTAGAGATCGAACCCTTGTGGCCTCGAAGTGGCCGCTGCTGGCAGCACCCGCGGGCGAATCCTAGAGAAGCACGACTCTCACGGTAAGGCGTATGGCTCCAAATCGCTTAGTGCCGGCCATCACGTTGGCACCATGTCTCATGTCGCTTGATGCCCCATCAGCGACCGGACGAGACAAGGACTTTCGTGAGCATTCTTCAAATCCTGGCAAGCATTCCGGAGTGCATCCCTTTCGTGGTGTTGCGCAGTCTGAGCACGTTCGAGTTCCCGTGGGACAGCAGCGAAGTCACAGAGGTCGTCGTTCGCGAAGCGTCAGATTCGACGCGTGAACTGGTGTCTGGTGGCACCGTCTCGGTGACAGCGCGCACCGATGGAGGGAACGTCAGCTGGCAAATCGTTGACGCCGACGCGGCGCCTGCGTGGTACCTCCTGGCGCTGAAACTGGTCGGCGGATCGACCCATGGAGGTTCGCTCGATGCAGACACCTTCGATGACCGCATCTGCATGCTGGATTCGGCCTGGTCGCTCATGCAGGCCCTGCGGACGGCCGGCGTCGAGGAACCCTCGGTAGTGCCTGCCGCGTCGGCCCTGTTGCAGTTGGGGAAGCGGTGGGCGTCTGCGCGCCTGGACCTGTTCAACGATACCGGCGCCACCGCGGCTCGGACAACCAGGCTCGAAGCTGCGTGCGGCGCGGTGGTGGAGCAGGGAAAAGCGTGGATGGCGGAACACGTCACTCACTTCAAGCGCATCGAACTACTGGACGACCCACGCGGGTCAGTTCTGCGTCTGGGGTTCCAGCAAGGCGGCGCGGAGTTCTTCGTCTGCGATTCGGAGCCGAACTGGGCGCTGGCACCGGAGCAACCTCGAAAGGCGCAGGCCCGGGCGGCGAATGGAACTGGAAAGAAGGCGGGAAAGTTCGCCGTGCGGCCGACCAAGGTCAAGCAAAGTGTCCTCGACGTCCTGGCTGAATCTGTCACGAAAGGCAACCAATTGACGATCGCGCGTCGGCTTTCGCCGAAGCAGTACGCCGAGGTGAATGCACTGCTCATCGGACTGGGTGGACGGTGGAACACGGGGACGCACGCGCACGAGTTCGCCGGGGATGCGCGCGAAGTCTTGTCAGAGGTGCTTGCAACGGGACAGGCGTTCACGAACAAGGACTACGAGTTCTTCCGCACCACGCAGGATCTGGTCAAGGAGCTGATGGCCAGCGTTCCTCTGACGCAGGGGATGCGAGTCCTCGAGCCGGAGGCTGGGGACGGTGCGATCGCGCTTGCGGCGGCCACCAAGGTGGGACTGGAAAACGTCCAGTGCATCGAGTTGATGCCGAGGAACGTGGATGCTCTAAAATCGATGGGCTTCGCACTCGACGAGCCCCAGGATTTCCTGGCCGTCGAACCAGCCGAGGTGTATGACGCTGTGCTGATGAACCCTCCCTTCTCGAACGGAAGGGATGCGGCACACATCCTGCATGCGATGGGTTTCGTCAAACCAGGCGGCTACTTGTCGGCAATCGCATCAACGACGTGGCAAACCGAGCAATCGGCTGCGGCGCAAGCGTTCCGTGAATTTGTCGCGCACCACGGTGCGGAAGTTCGACAGATCGCGCGGGGCGCCTTCAAGGAATCGGGCACGGATGTGCCGACGACGCTGGTTGTGATGCGCAAGCCCATGGTCAGCCAGGCTTGCAAGCAGGTTGAAGCCCAGGTAGTCGCCCAAGCGATGCTTTTCTGAAGGGCTGATATGCGGCACGTAAGGCCGCCTATTCGCCGGCGTTCGAACGACAAATTGACATACTTGGCGAAGAGAATAAGAACAGGAGAAGAGACATCTGATGACATATTCGAGATCAACAATACATAGGCGCATGAGAAGCCGGGGAACACGAAAAGCAAAGTTGCTCCACATCACGATGGAGCGAACGCGCTCGCCCCGCGAGTGGTGCAGCGTGGACAGCTTCGAGAAGGCGGATGCAGTGCTGCGCGAGTGGTCGAAGCACGGCGGCACCACAGTGGACGTGCGTATCGTTTGGGAAAACGGCATGCGGTTCGAGTACGGCTGCGAAACCTCTGACTGGCGTGGCGTTTCTGGCGACCTGGCGTTCTACGTAGACCTCTTCCACAAGCGGGGTGCGTGCGTCGACTGGTCCGACCAGGAGGTCCGACGGATGGCGAGGCGCTGCGGCACAGGCGGAAATCAGGTCGTCATGGCGAGCATCGCCCACAGCTGCGAGACCACCGACGTTCTGAGCGCGCACGCCTAGAGGCGGCGCGCGTCCGCGGGCTTAGCGCGAGGATTGCGCCGCCCAAACTCTCTCTCACGTGGACCCACCGGAGAGAGTCGAATGACGACAGAAGCAGAACTGAACGCCCGTGGTGAGGGGCTTGGGTCATCGATCCTCGGATCTGCAGAACTGGTGACGTTCAAGGGAAACACTCGTCCCACAACAGGTGCACTCTGGTTCCGGCTGGCGGTTTCGCTGGACCAACGCATCGGAGCACTGGCCGGAGTCGATTGGCAGTCGCGCCAGTTATCCGCGACGAAGACCAGCGTCACAGTGAAGGTCAGCGCAGAGCTACGCAAGTGGTGCGCGGACTACGGCTGCATCCACGATGTGTCCGACGCCGAGTACTTCGTGGAGCTGAACGAGGCAGGTTGGCTGGGCATCCAGTACCAGCACATCAGCGGTGGCCGCCGTCTGGCCTGGTTGAGTCAGGAACAGGTCGACCGATTTTGCAACCGCATGGCAGAAGGGCTGCGAAAGGCGGGGCGCCAAGTGCTGACGGAAGTCAGTTCCCGGAGCACGAATGGCGTCGGCAAGCGCGACGAAGTGGGGCTTCTCACGGTCGAAGACAACACGATTCGACTGCCCCAAGAGCACCTCAAGAGCTACGCCGCCATCAAGAGCGCCATCGAAAAGGCGGGTGGGAGCTACAACGTGGGGGGCTACTTCACGTTCCCGGATGGCATCGAAGCAGCGCAGGTTCTGGCCGGTATGAACGGTGGCAAGACCACCAACGTGAAGCAGGAAACCCAGTTCTTCGCCACGAGCGGCAAGGCCCTTCAGCGAGTCTGCGACGCAGTGGATCAGCCCTCAGGCAAGCGCTTCCTGGAGCCTTCGGCCGGCGACGGCGCCATCGCAGACGAACTGGTATCGCGCGGGGGCACCGTCGTGGTGGTCGAGAACTGGATCGTGAACGTGAAGAAGCTCCAAGCGAAGGGCTACGACGTGATCGACAGCGACTTCCTTGACCTCCGCCCATCAGAGCTCGGCCTGTTCGACGCCATCGTCGCCAACCCGCCCTTCACACGCGGGCAGGACATCGTTCATGCCCGCCACATGTGGCACTTCCTCAAGCCGGGTGGTGTTCTCTCAATCGTGATGTCGCCCGGCTGGCAACGCGGCACACAGCGGCGCCAGGTGGAATTCAAGGCGTTCGTGGAAGCACACGCAGGTGAAGTCACGGAGATCGAGGCGGGCGCGTTCAGCGCGGCTGGTACAGGCGTGGCGACTGTTCATGTGGTGCTGAGAAAGCCGCTGGCGCCTGTCGGGCTCGGCACGAGTCGGCTGGGCTGCGAAACAGCTGACTTGTTCGCCTGAGCGCTGGCGCCGTCGTTGATGCGGGCTTAGTTGAGAAGACTGGCCGCGCAGACTGAATCCTTGCCAATACCCACCGGAGAACCCATGACCGAACAACACAAGCCAGCACCGCAACTGGTGAAACTGAGCAATCTGAAACCCGGCAAGAACCCGCGAACCTACTTCGATCCGGTGGAGATGGCCGAGCTGACGGCCTCGGTACGGCAGAAGGGGGTGACGCAGCCCATCATCGTGCGCCTGATGGACGACGGCAGTCTTCGCCTCGTGGCCGGCGAGCGGCGCGTCCGGGCGGCGCGTGAGGCGCTGGGCGATGAGGCGGAGATTTGGGCGATGGTCCACGTGTGCAGCGACGCCGAGGCGGACGTCCTGGCGCTTGTCGAGAACACGCAGCGGGCCAACATGTCCTACGCGGAAGAGGCGCAGGCAGCGCAAGACATCCTGACCGCCGTGAAGGGGGACATGGACGAGGCGGCACTGTGCCTCGGGTGGGAGCCCGTGAAGCTCAAGAAGCGTCTGGCGCTGATGCGCCTGACACCCGAAGCGCGCAAGGCTCTCACCGAGCGTCGCATCCAGCTGGGGCACGCGGAGTTGCTGGCCGCTGTTCCGCAGGGGAAGCAGAACGGTGCCCTGGAAAAGATCATCGAGCACAAGCTGACCGTGGCGCAGGTGCGGGAGAAGGTCGGATCGATGTCGCAGGAACTTGCCGCGGCGATCTTCCCCAAGGACGAGTGCGCCAGCTGCCCGTTCAACAGCAGCCAACAGCAGGCGCTGTTCGGTGAAGCGGTCGCCGGAGGCCACTGCACGTCGCCCGACTGCTACAGCGCGAAAACCGAGGCTCATCTGCATGTGCTTCGCGCGGGGCTGGCGGACGAAGTGCCCAAGGTCGTGATCCTGCGCGAGGACACCACGGTGATCCCGATCCGACTCGTGGGCGATGGGCTGGTGGGCGTCGGTGCGGAACAGTTGGCGAGTTGCCGCGCGTGCGAGGACTTCGGCTGCACGGTCTCTGGAGTGCCTGGATCGCTCGGCGCCGTCGAGCGCGACCAGTGCTTCAACAGTGCGTGCAACACGACGAAGGTGGCGGCGCACATCGCCGCGACGAAAGCAGCGGCTGCAGCGGCAGTACCGAAAGCTACAGCGGGTGGGAAGGCGGCAGGCGCCGCTCCGGCGGCAAAGCCGCCTGCGAAGGTCAAGACCGACACCTCGGTCAAGACGCCGCAGGCGGTTCGAGACTACCGCGTGGCGCAGTGGCGGACGATCACCAGCCGGGTGATCTTTGCCAACGCGGACGCGGCGCTCCGAATCCTGGTGGCGCTCGGCTTGAGCGGCCAAACCCGGCACATCGACAGCCACAAGCTGTCGGACGCGCTGGTGTCGCTGACAGGCGAAGCCAAGGGGGGCTCGATGCTGAATCTGGACGATTCCGCCAAACGGATCGCGAACACTCCGAACGACGTGCTGTTGCGGTTGGCGCACGCGATGGCGGCTTCCGCATTCAAAGACATCGACGAGCAGCAACTGCGCGGCGCGATGCGCTTCCTTGGCATCCAGATGGGTGACCACTGGAAGCTGGACGAAGCGTTCCTGAAGCTGCTGACCAAGAGCGAACTGGAAGTCCTCGCAGCAGAGGTGGGACTGGCGGCGGCGATGGGCGAGAAGGCGTTCCACAAGGCCGGGGCCGGGAAGAAGGACGCCTTCATCGCAGCGTTGCTGGCTGTGGAGGGGTTCGAGTACGCAGGCGTAGTTCCGAAGGTGATGGACTACGCGGCAAGCCCCTCGGGCAGCGCTTCGAGCGGCACGCTGCCAGCGCAAGATGACGAACAAGACGGTGACGTGGAAGCGTCGTCGGAGGTCGCCGAAGCGGCTTGATCCATCAATACACACAAGGAGAAAACGATGTTCGTTGAACTCGCGGAAATGCTGGCCGAAGGCGACAAGCTCAACTTCACGATGGTCGCGCTCAAGGACGGCTTGCTGAGCCTGACGGTCGTACCTCAAGGCGACTTCAGCAAGCAGCCCGCACTCGGCGCCGGGTTGTCGCTGCAGGCCACTCCGCAGGAATTCGATGCCGAACTGCCGGCAGTGCTGACCAAGTTCGTCAAGTCGCGGCGGTCCCTCATAGAGCAGATCGACGCGCAGACGGTCGTGCTGGACGCTGCGAAGGCGGTGGTGGTGGCCGATACCTCGAAGGCTGTGGCAAAGGCGCAGGGCGCTGGCAAGCCTGTGATAGCGCCACCCAAGGCCGGCGCAGCGCAGGCGGCTGTGAAGGTCACCCCGGCGGCGAGTGGCAGCGAGGGTGCGGCCGCGGCGACGCCTGCCGCGTCTGACGCCGAAGTCGAACTGTTCTGACGCGGAGGTCACGCCATGAGCATCAAGACGACGGCACTCAAGCGGGTCTTCAAGTACGCGGGCATCACGCTTCCTGACCCCGGCGAGGAAATGAGCCCGGTGCAGGTGCGCGACCTGTACTCCTCAACTTACGCGGAGTTGACCTCGGCCGCCGTGGACGGCCCGAAGATCAACGACGACACGGCGACGTATGAATTTGTCCGCGCGGTCAAGGACAAGGGCTGACGCGGCGAGAACGGCCATGCTTGCGCGACTGCAAGCGGCCGTTCAAGGCGGGGAGGCGGCCGGCAGCGGCAAGGTCATCGACGTCGGCTCACTCACGGAAGAACAACAGCGATGCGCCAAGGTGCTGTCAAGAGTCAAGCGGACGGAACTGGACGAGAAACAGTTGGCCGCCGTGATGCCATCGGACGCATTGCCGCTCCTTCCCTGAGTCTGCCGTCTTTCGCGGCGGACGCCCTGCCGATCTACGCCGGCAACGACTACGTACGAAAGCTGGCTGGACTCGGCGCGACCCTGATCCGCGCCGGCATCGATCTCGAGTGGGAGCCCGGCACTCATGTGGACGGCGCGGTGACTCGCGCACTGACAAAGTGGATCGAGTCGCAGTGGGGCGGCCTGCGCTGCATCAACATGAGTTGTCGCCTCGTCGGGAGCGTGTTCGACGCCGTGGGCGAGTCGGTCGGCGAACTCATGGACCACGTGGACAGCGCCGACTTGGTTGACATCTTCCAGAGCGACGCGCATGTCGACCCGCTTCAAGACCATGTGGCGCTCATCTTCGACGGAACGGGACGCGAAGAATTCCTCGTCGGACCCGCCGTCGAGGAACTGAACACCCTTGTTCCTGGGCTCGGCTGGGAAGCCCTGCGTAGCGCGACAGCGGTGACAGCGAGCTACGACGTGTTCGACTTCGCCTGGATGGAATTCGCCACCGAGCAAACCTACTGGTGGGGGATGGATTCGGAAGGGGCGTGGGCCCAGGAGACAGGCGAAGACATTTCGGAGTACGAGGGCATCACGCGAGCCGACCTGGACGCGTTCGCGCCGGTCAAGCGCATGCGAGAGAGCCGGCGGTTGACGCGCTCTGACCTGAGAACGGCCGCCAGGCATGCGAACGCAAAGGTTGCGCGGATTGCGATCTTGCTGCTGCGCCTGCGGGAACTCGGAGAACCAGTGCCTGCTTTCTCGACCAGCAAGATGACCGAACTGTGCGACTGGCGTGATCCGGTCGACTCGCCGCTTCTGTTGGCATGGCACGACTTCGAGGGTGTGTACCGCATGGGCGACGACTACGGCCGGCAGTTGATGGATAGTGGTGAATCGCTGCGGCCCTTCATCGGCCTGGAAGGTGTCCAGTTGGGTGACGAAGCGTCGCTCGAAGGGATCGCGGCTCGGTGGTCCAAACCCGTGCGGCAGTTGCGGATCGCTGACGCCCTGTTGTGGGAGTTGGGGGGCGAGTCCGCAGGGTCGCAGGCCGCCACGCCGGCTTCTGTCTCGGATGGCGACGCCTAAGCTGATGGAACAGGAGATCGGCTGATGCGAGTAATCAATGGGATGGTGAGGTCTGGCTACGCCGTGAGCGCCGCCATTCTTGTCCACACGCGGAGCGGGCTATCGAGCGGGAATGCGCCGGGATTTGCCACTCTGCACGAGGTGAACACGAAGGGAGACCGACCGGAAATCCTTGGTGGTTCGGTGCTCGGTGCAAGCACACTCGAACAGATGCTGGTGGGGTTGGCGCCAGAACGTGGGCTCACGTTCATCGAAGACCGGATGCTGGCATCTAGCAGCAACGCGTTGGTCTGGTGGCGAAAACCGGCCCCTGCGCGCATGTGGTTCAACACCAGCGAAGACGACGCGCTCGGGCAGAGTCAAGGCGTCGCACCACAGCCTGGCCTGGTGTTCGCGGCAACAGGCGATGGCTGGAGCGTGTGGGCCGTCAAGGGGACCGAACGACCTGGGCGCGAGACGCCGATGTTTCAGGCTCCGTACTACAACGTTGCGAACACTGGCGCGATCTGCGTGGGCAACGTCACGACGCCGCGCGGGTACGGTTCCGAAGTGGCGTCGGAGTACGAGGCGGCGTTCTGGGGTAGCCGCTTCACCCACTCCAACGTCCAGATCAAGAGGCAGCTGACCCGTTGGCGCGGCGGCTGCTCGGCCTTATGGCTCTCGCTTTTGGCTGGCAAGCACAAGGCATTCCCCGAGCGCGCCCTCACGCCTCTGAAGGCGACCCTTGGGGACGTGATCGAGCAACTGGCAGGGCGCAAGCCAAGGAGAGACGTTTGAAGCCGACCCAGGCCGATCTGGCGCTGATGTCGAACACGCCTGTCGAGATGGTGCCCATGCTGGGCGAGTTCGAGCCGATGCAGCGGATAGGGCACCGGTTCCTGGCAGCGAAGGACGGCTTGTGGTTGGAGGCACGCCGCCCGTGGGGACGTGTGGTGTGGCCGCTGGCGCATCAAGACCCCATGGTGAGGATGCCGTTCGGTGCGCTGACCCCTGATGTTCAGCTGGCGTTCGAGCTGCCTACGGAGTGCATCGACCAGTTCGTGCGCGATGCGAAGATCGCACACCCAGCAGAGGTTGGTGCAGCAGTGATCTGGAACTCCCGCACTTGCACGGTTCGATACCACCTGTGCGAGACCATTACGGCTGGGGAGGGCCACCTGCGCGAGCGCTGGCCCGAGCTCTCGGAAGAGGAAAGCGTCTGCATCGATCTCCACTCGCACGGACCCATCCCGGCTTACTTCAGCAGCGAGGACCGCAAAGATACGGGGTCTGAGATGGTTGTCGCGGTGGTGGTCGGGAAGCTGGACCGCAACGAGCCTGAAGTGGCGATGTCGCTGTTTGCGTGCGGCGTCGAGTTGTCGATGCTGGCGCCAGGTTCTCGCCTGGTGGACATGAACGGATGGGGTAATACGTGCCAACGCTGAACGGGAAACACCTGCTGGACGCTCGACTGCTGGATGATGCCGTCAACGTCGTCGTCATTGGGGCCGGAGGATCTGGCTCGCACATGGTGGCGGACTTGGCAGTGCTCGATCAGTCGATGATCGACCTGGGACACCCGGGCGGCTTGCAGGTCACGGTAGTCGACTACGACAGCGTGAGCGCAGCGAACATTGGGCGCGCTCGCTTCTATGCGGCGGATGTCGGCGCCAACAAGGCACAAACCATCGTGCAGCGCGTCAATGCATGCTTCGGCATCCAGTTCCGCGCGATCAGCGGCGAGGTGACGGCGGAGACGGGCGAGAGCAACCTGTTCGACGAGGCAGACATCGTGATCGGCTGCGTGGACACGCGCGAGAGTCGCCGCTTGATCCTGAGCGCGCTCACGAAGGCACGGGCCAAACGTTACGGCCGGCGCCAGTCGACCTACTGGCTCGACCTTGGCAATGGAAGTGACGATGGCCAGATCGTTCTTGGCGAGGTGGGCGAGCCACAGGGGTTGCGGCTGCCTTGCGTGACAGACCTGTTCCCTGAAATGCTGGACCCGGCCCACGACCCAAAAGACGCCGGGCCGTCGTGCAGTCGGGCGGAAGCCTTGACGCGTCAGAGCGCCTTCGTGAACAAGGCAGCGAGCATGCACGCGGTCACACTGTTGTCGGTGCTCTTCCGGCAGGGCCAGCTGGAACACACGGGCGTCTTCTTCAACCTGCTGACGCAGCGCACATCGGTGTTGCCGTGTACCACGCAGGCGTGGGGGCGGTTCGGATACGTCGCGGGCGCGTCGACCTCCAAGGTGGACGACGGCGAGGAATAGGCCCGCGCGGCAAGTCGCGCCTTTGGCGCTTCAGTCCTCGCTAGCCTGGCACGCTCAGACGCGTTGCCATGACGACCGGCGTGTGCACATGTCGACCTGTTTACGGCTGAAAGTGGGGCGATTGGCGCCTTTTGCAGCGACATCCTGGGGCCATTCGCTTGCTACAGTGACGCAGGGCTGGGTCGAAGCCTGCTGCCTCCCCAAGGCACACCCGAAGGGACGATCGTTGCGCTCGTTTTGAATCCACCAATTCCTCGACCTTGTGGAGTTCTGGCAGGTAGGCACCAGGTGACGCCACGCGGTAAAGGAAGACTTGTGGAACACATCAAGACAACGGCGCTGGCCGTTTCCAAGCTGAAGAAGAAGGCAAAGCTGCTCGTGCGAGACCAGGGCCTGCAACATGTGGAAGCCCTGGAGCGGGTCGCAATCGCAGCGGGTTACGCGAACTGGAAACACGTGCAGACTTGCGCTGAAGCGCCCGACGCAGGGCCGGCACTGGCCACGGTGACAGCGCTGGAACTGCGCACAGACGGCTTCGCCGGCGCGGCTTCGCGCGATGTGCGGCCGCAGCTGACACTGGTGACGGGGCGCAGCGGAACAGGCAAGACCATCCTTGCTCTCGACAAGGTGCTCAACACCCTGCGAGAGGGTCATTCGGCAACAGTGCTCGATGTTGGTAGGCAGTACCTGCATGCGGCACGACTTATCGGAGGAAGTGCCTTCGATGTGCAGCTCGATGGAACGTTGGTCGCCACGAATGAAGGCGGCGACGAGTTCCACGTCTATGACTTCGAGGCCTGCCTTCGGGGCAAGCTGACCGCTGGTCTGGGTTGGCTGGACGCCAGGGTGGCCGGCCCCGGGGCGCTACTGGTGATCGACGAAGGATGGTCGGTAGACCGCATCATCAGCGACAGCGCAGGGTTGGTGAACCGTGCGCTGAGTGCAGGCTGCTCGGTAATCGTGACTGCCCAGACAGCGGAGGAATTCAGTGGGTTCCTCGCAGCAGAGGCGCCGCGCGGTACGAGGCGAATCCACGTCGACATGAAGCTGCCGTCTGCCCAGATGATGCAGCGCGAGGCGGCGTAGGCGCCGCCTGATGGCAGCGGCTTCAGCTGAGAGCAACGGCGTGCATCATCGAATGATCCACCTCGATAGCCAGCACGCGGGAGCCGCCATGAGTGTCACATTCCAATCGCACGATGCGCCCCGGACGGAACAGGAAGTGGATGACGGAGACGGGCAGATGGTCATGGACCTCGTGTCCATCCTGCCTTCGGTCAACCTCTCGAACGAAACGGCTGCGCGTCTGGTCGCTCTGTTCGACCTGCCCTTCGAGCGCACCAGGCTCGAGGGCCAGTTGGATCAAGCAGCACTGGATCGGGCCATCACGAAAGGCCTACGCATCGTCAACGGCGAGGACGTCTCGGCGTTCGTCGTCGAGCCGGCCGTGGTCGGCGGCGCCATGCGGGTGCGCTCGATGAGCAACGGGGTGACGGAGATCGGCCGCGGCGCCACCTTTGTGGAGATGGGTTGCTCGGATGAGCGGATCGTTCGCAGGGCAACGGACTTGCTCGACTTGTTCACTCGCGCGAGAGCGGGTGGCTACAGCGTGGGGTGGGGTTGAGATGAGCCCGCCGGCATTGAAGGTTGTGCCCACCGAGGCTACCCACGAGCAGTTGATGGCGGCAGTGCGCCTGTACCTTGACGTCAAGAAGCGGCACAGCTACGCGGAGCTGTACAAGGTGATGGTCGCAGAGGCGCAGGCGAAGCCCGCCTTCCGGGTCTCCGTGGCGACCATGAAGGCCAGCAACGGAACGACGTACCTGGTGTGCATCGATCGCTGGGACCGGCCCGCTGATGCGAAGTCGTGGGATGCGGGGCGCGTGCACCCCTTCGAGAGCGCCGTGAGAGAGAACGCCGAGTCGGAGGCCGCAATGTGGGCCGCTTTCCTTGGTGCCGAGTTGGTTCCTACTGCTGATTGAAGCAACCACCAGGGGAACATTCCAATGGCACAAGCACAACAAGCGGTTCTCCGCTCAATCACGGTTCATGTCCTGGCCGACGACAGCAACGGAGCGCCAGCACTGGTGAAGCACCGGGTGAGCGTCACTGACGAGGGCTACAACACCGGGGCGCACTACGACGAGGCCATCCGGCTCGCAGAAGGCGATGGTTACTCGGAGTGCAAGGCGTTCGACGAAAACGATCCGGCAGGCAGACTGCTGGCACTGTTGGCGGCGGGGGCGCTGGTGGCTGCCGACGCAGCGCGCACGCCGAAAGAAGGCGAGCCCTGCTCTGACGCAGCACACGGCGTTCAGCGCTGGTACGACCAGGAGCATGTCGAGGGGAGGCTGTTCCGTTTGGTCGACGAGGCTCGGACGGCCCTGGGAGTCAAGAACGGCGACGAGGCGGAACGCCTTCTGGCGGAACTGTCCGGAGAACGTTGATGACCACCACGGATAGCTCAGGAGGCGCCGTGTCGAGGATGGAGGCGATCTACTGGCGCCTGGCCGAGATCGATGCCGCCCAGCAGTTGCTTTCGCGAGAGCACGCGTCCCTGCACGCCGAAATGGTGGAGAAGTTGGGCGTCAAGGTGGGCGACGTGATGGAGCTCCGTGACGGGTCGAAGGCCAAGATCCTGGGCGCGAAGGCGGAGTTCATGGCGCTGCCGGAGGACGACGAGGCCACCCGCCTGCGCGAGGTCGCCAGCGTCCTTTGCATCTGCGCGCCGGCGACGAAGGACGGATTTCACCAGCGTCATTCTGTGCGCCACACCGTCATGGACGAAACGGTCATCGCTGTCGAACTGGCGCGGCTGCGCGGCATGTTCGCGCAAGGACAGGGGCGGGCTGGTTGTCGGTTGGCGCCGACAACGGAACTTGAGGCTGCGGTAGGTTGATCGAGCATGTCGCGATGACCGCCGCTTGTGACAATGAAAATCAGGTGCAGAAGCGCCTGATGAGTGGCTGCAGAACAGATCCGGGGCCGGCAATGCGGACTCGCGTGTAGTCGTCGCGACGATTGGAGTGGCAGTGTTCAGTACCGATGTGAAGATCCTCCCGACCCTGCCGGCCAGGTTGGCGGCGTTCGCGCCTAAATTGACCGTCTTGTTGTCCGAGACGGGCGACTACGCAAGAACGATGCAGTTCCTGTCGCCGTACGAACGGACTCTGGTGCGCAGAATCCGCAGCGACTTCGCGGCCGGTCGGTCGAACGTCTATACCAAGGTCACACGACGCGAGGCTCCAACGGTGGAGGGTCTCCTGGTGAACCCGCCAAAAGCCGAGCCTGTGATGCCGCGCGATCCGGACGACGAGCAGCGTGGGCCTGCAGGCGAGTTCATCGTCACCGCGCTGGAGCGTTTCAAGACTGGCGAGAGGTTCTTGAGGATGGATTCGGCGACGCTCACGGAGCGGAGGATCACGCTGTTCGTTGACCGGCTGCCGCGGGGAACTGGCGCTGTCGACACGGTGGGCGGTGCGGTGAAACGCATCTCGTCTCTGTGCACGAGCACCTACAAGGAGGCGCGACAGATGGCCGCGAAGGAAGCCGGCCGACTCATCGACGCGCTGGAAGAGGTCGTGCACGTTTCCGCGCGCATGCCGTGCCCGGTGGAGATCACACGCGCGACTGCGCTGGAGATGATGCGAGAGAAGGCTCGCGCCATGAAGGCCCACGGCATCAGCACACCGCGTATTGCGCGCAAAGTCGGCCGCTCCGACGCATGGGTGCAACAGGTCACTGCAGACGTGCCGGGGGTTGCGTCGCGCAATCGCAACGAGCGCCCCTTGTGGGAGGGCTTGGAAGAGTGGGTGACGAAAGGCACGCAGCGACTGAAGCTCGCGATTCGCGAATCCGATCTCGACTTCGCGGCCGGCATGGACGCGGCCATGATCGTCCTCGGCACCTTGTCCAAGGGCAGTGGACACCTTCAGCTGGAGTCGCGCGATGTGGCGCGGCTGTCGCTGGCACTGGACTGGCTCGAGGCGGAAACGGCACTCGAGCGTGAGATGGGTGTGATCCGGCTTCGTGTTCGCAACTCGCTACTCGCGAACGACGAAGCCAAGCGGGCGGCGGCGGCGGGGCTGCGGATGGCCGTCAGCCAGATCAAGAGCCCGATGGTGTTCAAGGGAAAATCGCGGGCGTCGTGCGACACCTCGCCGACAGGTGTGGGAGTTGTCATCGAATTCCTGGATGAAGACACGCACGAGATGCTGGCTGGTCTACAGGCGGCGAAGCGGGCGCTTCGTCAACGCATCGGGATCACGTCGATCACGTCGCTCGAAGACCTGATCACCCTCCCTGAATGGGCAGAAGCGGCAGCGGCATGGGCTGGCAATGAGTAGTGATTTCAGGCGCCGTGTCGACCTGTACGGTTGGGCTTCCCTGGGCTACGCAGGGTTCTACTGCGGGATCGTGATCGGCCAGACGCTCAGTATGCCTGGCCGATTGGCCGCCATCGGCATGGGCGTCTTGGGTGTCGTTGCAACGCTCAAAGCCTTCTTGCACCTCGGCCCGACGTCCACTCTTCGCGACAACATACTGTCGTACTGGGAAGGTCTGATTGGCGCCCGCAAAGGATTGCCGGCGTTCCTAGTAACCCTGGCACTGGTGGCAAGCACACTGGGTGCGGCCACAGTGATCGCATCGCCGGCGTCCGAGGTCCTGATGGGAATCGCGAATGGACTCAGAAGCGCTGTGTACCTCATGGTCTTCGCTGCGGTATGGCGGCTCTCCATCGGCTGGCGCATGACAGCCCTCGGCGCTTGGGTGGTGTTCGACCTCATGGTCTTCGCGAAGATGGGTGGAGCGAGGGGTATGCCGGAGAACGGCAATGGCCTGATGACGCTGGTCTTCACCATCGGCGTGGGCTGGCTGCTACTGGTGCTCCAGGATGCGCTGGACCCGGACACGACCGGCAACGCTCCATGATGGATAGGCTGGCGCTGGACCGTTCGGACGCCGAGGGTCTGCCTCAGGAGCTCACCGATCAGCTGAGCGACGCAGGCCGAGCCCAACTGGGCTTGCCGCGCAAGTCCGGGCGACGATCATCAGCACCGGCGCGGCTTGCTGTTGAGCCGAGCACTGGGCGTCCCCCTGCAACGGCAAAGAGAATGCCGGCACAACAACGAGGCTTTGAGAAATGAGCGATCTGCTTCCCCTTCCCAACTTGATTGTCGACAGCCGCGAATCGCGCAGCGACGTACCCCGTTGGCTCACCAAGCTCGGCTACGAAACGAGCACGGCCGAGCTCCAGGTTGGCGACTACCACGCGCCGGGCCTGGTCATCGTCGAGCGCAAGACCTCCACGGATTTCGTGCTGAGCATGATGGATGGGCGTCTCTTCGGCCAGGCAGAGATGCTGGCGAACCACGACGACCTCGCGATCATGGTCGTGGAAGGGGTGCTCGAGGCGGGGCGGTCCGTATTGGATCCGGATGCGCTGCCGGCGGCACTTGCAGCCCTCACGGGGTACTACGGGCTGAACGTTGTCGGGACCTCTGGTCCTGAGATGACGGCTCGTTTCATCGGTCGCAAGATGCGGCAGATGGTCAACGGACTTGGCTACCACATCGGCAGCAGTACCGGGAAGCCGAAGATCGACGGCGCCATGTCCCAGTTCCTGCTGGAAGGTTTGCCAGGGGTTGGGCCGCAGATGGCGCGTCACTTTTTGGCCCATTTCGGGAGTGCTGCTGCGGTGTTCGCAGCGAGCGTCGAAGAACTTCAACGGGTCAAGGGCGTGGGCGCAAAGACGGCGTTGGCAATCTTCAACGCAGTGCACCACAAGCCAACTGCGTTTCGCGACACAAAGGGTCCGTCGCCTGGTCGACTTCGCTGAGACGGCTTCGCCCGACGGCTGAGTCTTCAACAATGTCCTCTGAGGCAACTTGATGAAGACAAGCCGTGAGCGAAATCACCACCCCGGTCTACGTCCTTCCCGGCGAGCGTCGCAGCATGGACCGCGTCGTTGCCGGGCGCCGGCTGAAGGTCGAGCACTACTGCCCCTCGCGCGACCTTTCGCTGTCTGAAGATGATCGGCGTTTTCGGCCCAACGCCTTGCGATGCACGGTGGCCGGCGAAGCGCCAAGGGTCTATCCCTTCGTCCTCCAGTGTGCGTTCAGCCCGGACTGGCTGACGCTCGGTGCGGCGGCGCGAGACATGGGCCTGGAGTTGGTCTGTGGCGACCCGGTAGGCGATGACGAGGTCATCGGACGCAGCGTCATCACAGGATGGATCGCCGTCGCCGACGGCACGATCTACGAGACCAAGAGGCCTGGAGGGAGTCGCATGCTGATCACCAGAAAGTGGCCGGTCGAGTTCGACCCGTCACTGTTGGCCGACGCCTAGCAAGCCGACAACGACAACCAACCGCGGTTCACCGCACTCGAAGGACAACATGCTGACCAATGTCTTGGGCAATGAGGCGGCTGGGCCGTTCTACATCTGGGGCAACGACGATTGCGCCAACAAGGAAGACGACTTCAAGGAAGCGAAACGGATTCGGTGCGAGTTGATCGCCGGCGGCGCGGAAAGCGTCTACATCGTCGACGCCGATGGCGTGGAGGTGGTGGACGGGGAAATTGTGAGCGAAGAAGCTACCGCGGCAGTGATCAAGATCGACAACGCGCTGGACGGTCTGTTCTCGATCCTGGATGCATCGGGTGCGCTCGAGGCTGAGAACACCCAGCGGGCCGCCTACCGGCTACGGCTCGAGGTGGTTCGAGCGCTGGGCGATAGCGGTCGCGTGCAGGCGGCGCAAGCGTCCCTGGCGGAACTGGACGGCCAGAGCGGTGACGTGGTCGTGCTTGCGACGGCAGGTTGAGCTCACCGCACGACGTCAGGCCTCGACCACGGCCTTCGCGCGAAGGGCCGATCC